>Ga0310344_10000104_pt1 | contig 69781 bp, 73 predicted proteins | sample HC15DNA20200_MG_FD_203801 | JGI IMG/M metagenome (GOLD analysis project Ga0310344, IMG submission 203801) | Marine microbial communities from station ALOHA, North Pacific Subtropical Gyre - HC15-DNA-20-200_MG | ecosystem: Environmental > Aquatic > Marine > Oceanic | place: Pacific Ocean: North... | reverse complement strand
TCAAGTTTCGTACTGGCATGGCAGATAGGGACCGAACTGTCTCACGACGTTCTAAACCCAGCTCACGTACCACTTTAAATGGCGAACAGCCATACCCTTGGGACCTGCTCCAGCCCCAGGATGTGATGAGCCGACATCGAGGTGCCAAACACCCCCGTCGATGTGAACTCTTGGGGGGTATCAGCCTGTTATCCCCGGCGTACCTTTTATCCGTTGAGCGATGGCCCTTCCACGCGGGACCACCGGATCACTATGACCGACTTTCGTCTCTGCTCGACCTGTCAGTCTCGCAGTCAGGCGGGCTTGTGCCATTACACTCTACAGCTGATTTCCGACCAGCCTGAGCCCACCATCGCGCGCCTCCGTTACTCTTTGGGAGGCGACCGCCCCAGTCAAACTACCCACCACGCAGGGTCCCGAACCCGGTTTCACGGGTCACGGTTAGATATCAGACAATCGAAGGGTGGTATTTCAAGGATGGCTCCACCAAAGCTGGCGCCTCGGCTTCAAAGCCTACCACCTATCCTACACATCCATTCCCTAATACCACTGCGAAGTTGTAGTAAAGGTGCACGGGGTCTTTCCGTCTGACCACGCCTACTCCGCATCTTCACGGAGAGTTCAATTTCACTGAGTCGGTGCTGGAGACAGCGGGGCAGTCGTTACGCCATTCGTGCAGGTCGGAACTTACCCGACAAGGAATTTCGCTACCTTAGGACCGTTATAGTTACGGCCGCCGTTTACCGGGGCTTCGGTTCAAAGCTCTCACCTCTCTCCTTAACCTTCCGGCACCGGGCAGGCGTCAGACCCTATACATCGTCTTACGACTTAGCAGAGCCCTATGTTTTTAGTAAACAGTCGCCACCCCCTGGTCTGTGCCACCTCTTACTGGTTGCCCAATTAGAGGTCCCCCTTCTCCCGAAGTTACGAGGGTATTTTGCCGAGTTCCTTCAACACCGTTCTCTCAAGCGCCTTAGTATTCTCTACCTGCCCACCTGTGTCGGTTTGGGGTACGGTCCATTAGCTGGAGTTATTTCCTGGAACACCTTCACTGCCAGAACCAATCCAATAAGGACTGACAACTTACGGTATTCGTCACTACCAGCGGGCTCAGGAATATTAACCTGATTCCCATCACCTACGCCTTTCGGCCTCGGCTTAGGGGCCGGCTCACCCTGCGCGGATTAACCTTGCGCAGGAACCCTTGGGCTTTCGGCGAGAGTGTTTCTCACACTCTTTATCGTTACTCATGTCAGCATTCGCACTTCCGATACCTCCAGCATACCTCACGATACACCTTCACAGGCCTACGGAACGCTCCGCTACCGCGCATTTAACCCGAAGATCAAATGCACCCGCAGTTTCGGTAAATGGCTTAAGCCCCGTTACATCTTCGGCGCAGGACGGCTTAATTAGACCAGTGAGCTGTTACGCTTTCTTTAAAGGATGGCTGCTTCTAAGCCAACCTCCTGGCTGTCTTGGTCTTCCCACATCCTTTCCCACTTAGCCATTATTTGGGGACCTTAACTGGCGGTCTGGGCTGTTTCCCTTTCGACTACGGATCTTAGCACCCGTAGTCTGTCTGCCATGATTATACTCACCGGTATTCGGAGTTTGGTTAGGTTTGGTAAGGCTCGCGCCCCCCTAGCCCATCCAGTGCTCTACCCCCGGAGGTAAAACATGACGCACTACCTAAATAGTTTTCGCGGAGAACCAGCTATTTCGTGGTTTGATTGGCCTTTCACCCCTAGCCACAGGTCATCCCCCCATTTTTCAACATAGGTGGGTTCGGTCCTCCAGTGGGTCTTACCCCACCTTCAACCTGCCCATGGCTAGATCACCACGTTTCGGGTCTAATCCGCACAACTTAATCGCCCTATTAAGACTCGCTTTCGCTGCGCCTACACCTACCGGCTTAAGCTTGCTGTACAGACTAAGTCGCTGACCCATTATACAAAAGGTACGCCGTCAGAAGTCATAATCCGAAGACTATTCTTCCTCCGACTGCTTGTAGGCATCCGGTTTCAGGAACTATTTCACTCCCCTTGTCGGGGTGCTTTTCACCTTTCCCTCACGGTACTTGTCCACTATCGGTCACTAAGGAGTACTTAGGCTTGGAGGGTGGTCCCCCCACGTTCAGACAGGATTTCACGTGTCCCGCCCTACTCGAAGACCAAACATCTTTCTACCCGTACGGGGCTATCACCCACTATGGCCCGACTTTCCAGACGGTTCCGGTTCTTAACGTTTGGCCACTGGCCTGGTCCGCGTTCGCTCGCCACTACTAACGGAGTCTCGGTTGATGTCCTTTCCTCCGGCTACTTAGATGTTTCAGTTCGCCGGGTTTGCTTTCTACACCTATGTATTCAGTGTAGAATGACCCTTACGGGCCGGGTTTCCCCATTCGGAAATCCACGGATCAAAGCTTGCTCACAGCTCCCCGCAGCTTATCGCAGTGTGCTACGTCCTTCATCGCCTCTTAGTGCCAAGGCATCCACCAAATGCCCTTTTGCGCTTGATTGCAGAGTCATCACGTACAGGGACAAGCCCCGCAGCACAACTTCTCTGATTTTCTCAGTTATATTTGGCTCCACAAAACAATCCAGATTAAAAAAAATAAAATCTAGAATATTCTGTGGGGTCAGTATTGTTTGCAACCTATTCACGATGTGTAACAACTGATCCATATTAACGACTATCATTCGCTAATAAGAATTTCTTGTTTCGTACGTCCGATTTTTGTGGAATTAGAATTCTCAATCAAAACTTCCTTGGTTGGTGGAGCTGGACGGAATCGAACCGACGACCTCCTGCTTGCAAAGCAGGCGCTCTCCCAACTGAGCTACAGCCCCTTCCCGAAAAGAAACTGGTGGGCCTGGGAAGACTTGAACTTCCGACCTCACGCTTATCAAGCGCGCGCTCTAACCAACTGAGCTACAGGCCCGAAACTCGGTCTCCTTACTCTTGGATCGGACGACGAAGGGATGCACCGACGGCGGTACAAGTAGTTTTGCTAAGATCGATCAAGAAAGAAAATTCTCTCCGGATCATCCTTAGAAAGGAGGTGATCCAGCCGCAGGTTCCCCTACGGCTACCTTGTTACGACTTCACCCCAGTTGCTGACCTTACCGTGGACGGCTACTTCCTTGCGGTTAGTGCACCGGCTTCGGGTAAAACCAACTCCCATGGTGTGACGGGCGGTGTGTACAAGGCCCGGGAACGTATTCACCGTGGCATGCTGATCCACGATTACTAGCGATTCCAACTTCATGCACTCGAGTTGCAGAGTACAATCCGAACTGAGACGGCTTTTGGGGATTTGCTCCACCTCACGGTCTTGCTTCCCACTGTCACCGCCATTGTAGCACGTGTGTAGCCCAGCCCATAAGGGCCATGAGGACTTGACGTCATCCCCGCCTTCCTCCGGCTTATCACCGGCAGTTTCCCTAGAGTGCCCGGCCGAACCGATGGCAACTAAGGACGAGGGTTGCGCTCGTTGCGGGACTTAACCCAACATCTCACGACACGAGCTGACGACAGCCATGCAGCACCTGTATCCGGTCCAGCCGAACTGAAAAAATCCATCTCTGGAAATCGCGACCGGTATGTCAAGGGCTGGTAAGGTTCTTCGCGTTGCATCGAATTAAACCACATGCTCCACCGCTTGTGCGGGCCCCCGTCAATTCCTTTGAGTTTTAATCTTGCGATCGTACTCCCCAGGCGGTGTGCTTAACGCGTTAGCTGCGACACCGAGCAGCAAGCTGCCCAACGTCTAGCACACATCGTTTACGGCGTGGACTACCAGGGTATCTAATCCTGTTCGCTCCCCACGCTTTCGCGCCTTAGCGTCAGTGTCTGGCCAGATGGCCGCCTTCGCCACCGGTGTTCTTCCCAATATCTACGAATTTCACCTCTACACTGGGAATTCCACCACCCTCTCCAGATCTCTAGACTTCTAGTATCAAACGCAGTTCCCGGGTTGAGCCCGGGGCTTTCACGCCTGACTGAAAAGTCCGCCTACGCGCCCTTTACGCCCAGTAATTCCGAGCAACGCTAGCCCCCTCCGTATTACCGCGGCTGCTGGCACGGAGTTAGCCGGGGCTTCTTCTGCGGGTACCGTCATCATCTTCCCCGCTGAAAGAGTTTTACAACCCTAGGGCCTTCTTCACTCACGCGGCATGGCTGGATCAGGGTTGCCCCCATTGTCCAATATTCCCCACTGCTGCCTCCCGTAGGAGTCTGGGCCGTGTCTCAGTCCCAGTGTGGCTGATCGTCCTCTCAGACCAGCTACCGATCGGAGCCTTGGTGAGCTGTTATCTCACCAACTAGCTAATCGGACGCGGGATAATCCAAAGGCGCCGAAGCTTTTCCCCTGAGGGAACATACGGTATTAGCCGTCGTTTCCAACGGTTATTCCGTACCTTTGGGCATATCCCCACGCGTTACTCACCCGTGCGCCAGTTTCCACTGAACCGAAGTCCAGCTTCTCCTTCGACTTGCATGTGTTAAGCCTGCCGCCAGCGTTCGCTCTGAGCCAGGATCAAACTCTTAGGTTTGATTTCCCCGATCAATGAATAAACCAACATTAACCAGGTTGACTTAAAGCCTTGCTTGCACAAGCGAAGGCAAACTTATCAAAAGATAAATTTGTCTTCGTATTTGATGCGCAAGCAGGCATAAAACATGCACCGCCGCCTGCGCATCCCTTCGTTCATTTTTACAATGTCAAACAGCACGTAGGTCCCGAAGCTCTATTGAGCAGCGGAAAATGACTTACGGAAACCCCGCCCGAAAGAATTAATCAACTCAAGCGGTGGCGGGGTTTGTACGCCTGGTTTACGAAGGTGTCAAACGCTTTTTTGACTAATTTTACTTATTATACACAGGTTAGGATCCTGTTGATGACCTTTAAATAAAAAATTATACATAATTCATACATAATGTATTCTAATTTACTTAATAAAATCATTACAATAATAGTAACAAATCCAAGCTAAACTATAGTCTTTTCACCTTTTTTGCACTGGCATATCCAATAAATAATTATCACTTGTTAAAATGGGAATTTTATGGAAATTGTAGATATCCTTGATCTGATTAAAAAGAAATTTATATGAAATACCTTCTACTTATGCGCCATGGCAAATCCGAGTCGAACGATCCTGGTAAAGAAGACATTGATCGAGCTCTCACTACGCATGGCCTTAATGATTCTATAAGTATAGCAAATTGGATTAAAGAAAATGCATTACTGCCCGAAATTGCTTTAATATCATCAGCGCGCCGTACCCAAGAGACTTGGGATGCAATGAGAAGAGTAATAGGGAAAAATACATCAGAGGTAAAACAAGATGAGCTTTACCTTGCCAGCCCTAGCGATATTTTAGAACAAATTTCAAATATCGATGACGCAGTAAAAATAGTTCTATTAATAGGACATAATCCAGGAATTGAATCTCTCGCGATGCATTTAATAATAGGTGATAGCTTAGACATAACCCAAGAAAAACTAAATGAAGGATTTTCCGCTGGAGCACTCGCTGCATTCGAACTTAATAATGAAAATTGGACTGATATTAAATCAACAAATACTAAGCTAATTAAATTTATACGACCACGAGAACTCGAGTGAAGGGACAGATAATATGAAGTTATACGGTAAAGGCTTATTGATGACCTTCACGGAAGTGTCCTCAGAATTGGATGCAGACTTTAATGAGTGGTACAATCGAGAACACCTCATGGAACGCATTAACATTGCTGGTTTCCGGAGGGCTAGAAGGTATGAAGCGGTGGAAGCAGAAATTAAATATCTTTCGACGTATGAGGCGCTAGACTCAGATAATATAGCTTCACCAGATTACGCAAAAGTTCTTAAAACTCCATCAGAATGGAGCAAATCGATAATGCCTCAGTTTACTAAATGGCACCGTATGCCATGCAGAGTAGAGGCTGATTATACATGCGGAATGGGAGCAGCCCTTGCCTTATTTCGCTTCTATTTGGACCCGACAAAAAAACAGAAATTACTAGAGTGGATAAACAAAGGCGCCCTTCACGAGTTGAATGAACTTCCGGGCATTGTTGGATCTTGTCTAGTGTCAGTAGACGTTGAAGCCGATAAAAGATTGGCCAACGCATTAGGCCAAACAGTTGATCCTAATCAGAAAACAGAATGGGCTATTCTTGTAGAAGGTAGTAATTCTAATGTCACAACAAAAACATCATCAGAATATTTATCAGAAAAATTAAAATCACTTATTTTGAGCAAAACAGAAATAATAATTGAAAAATATAAATTCTTATATGGCGACCAGAGAATAAGTTAAAATTTTATAAATAACTAGAAGCCGAAACGAAATGACAAATGCTAACAACTTAATAACTCATTCTTATGCAACATCGGAAATTATTACATTAGCAGCCCCAGAAGATGAAAGAGTATGGGTGCCTCAAAAGGACAACGTTTGGTTTAGACCTCTTATGCTCGACACAAGAGGGGGCGGATTCACCGATCTACTAAGAGTGCGTCGTGCCGGAATGCTAAGCAGACACAGACATCCAGCACCAGTACACGGGTACGTTATCAAAGGAAAATGGCGATATTTGGAACATGACTGGGTAGCTGAACCTGGGACATACGTATATGAACCACCTGGGGAAACGCACACTTTAGTCCTTGAAGATAAAAACGAGATGATTACGTTTTTCAATAATGGAGGGCCAGTCATTTACGTTGATGAAAATGGTGCCCAGATAGGATACGATGACGTTTTCACCAAAATAGATCTTTGCAAATCGTGGTATGAAGAATGTGGCTTAGGAACTGACTACATAGATCAATTTATCAGATAGCTTTACTAGACCCAAAAAAATCACATTACCGCGCCTATTTGCCATGGAATAAACTCATTATCACCAAATCCCATTTCTTCTGACTTAGATTTATTTCCACTAGCAACAGATAAAAAATATTCAAATATCTGTTCACCAACTTCTTCAACAGATGAATCTCCATCCGCTATGACCCCACAATTTATATCCATGTCTTCTGACATTTTGCGATACATTGCAGTGTTAGTCGAAAGTTTTATTGATGGTGAAGGCTTGCATCCATATACAGAACCTCTCCCAGTTGTAAAACAAACTAGATTGGCACCAGAAGCGACCTGACCTGTAATTGATGCAGGGTCGTAACCAGGACTATCCATAAAAACAAAACCTTTTTTCTCAATTAGTTCTCCGTATTTGTAAACACCCATTAAATTTGTGGTGCCACCTTTAGCTGCTGCCCCAAGTGACTTCTCTAATATGGTTGTAAGACCTCCTGCTTTATTTCCAGGAGATGGATTATTATCCATTGTACCATGATTTCGAGCTGTATAGTCTTCCCACCAACGAATTCTTTCAACTAGCCTTTCTCCAACATCAGGACTTATTGCTCTTCTTGTTAATAGGTGCTCGGCTCCATAAATCTCCGGCGTTTCAGAAAGAATCCCGGTACCGCCATTGGCAACTAATCGATCAACAGCATTTCCTAAAGCTGGGTTTGCTGTTATGCCTGAATATGAGTCAGAACCTCCACATTGGAGTGCAACGGTCAGTTCGCTTGCAGGAACTGGCTCACGAGTTACCTCGTTTGCAGTTGGTAACATTGTTTTTATCCGCTCGACCGCCTCATCAACCGTTTTCCGGGTCCCACCTGATTCTTGAATAGTCATAGTTTGAAATGTGTCATTAAGTTCAAGACCATATGAATCGAGCAGAAATGGTATTTGATTAACTTCACAACCTAACCCGACAATTAATATTCCAGAAAAATTAGGATGGCGGGCATAGCCCCACAAGGTTCTTTGCAAATTTTCATATCCTTCTCCAGAATCTGCCATACCACATCCGGTTGAATGGACAAATGCTGAAACACCATCAATGTTGGGGTAATCCATAAGAAGATCAGTCTTATTGAATGTATCTGCAATATAACGGGCTACGGTGGCCGAACAATTCACTGAAGTAAGAATGCCTATATGATTGCGTGTCCCTACCCTACCAGTTTGACGTTTATAACCCTGAAATGTCCTTTGCTTCTCTATAGGAACTTTTGTGCTTTTAATTAATTCAGTAGAAAAGGCATAATCACGCTCAAATACTCTAAATTCACAGTTATGAGTATGGATATGATCTCCTGCACTTATATCCTCAGTAGCAAAGCCAATTATCTGATTGTACTTCCTGACTACGTCACCTTTAGAAATTAAAGAAGTAGCAATTTTATGACCTCTAGGAATCTGAACGATAGTTTTGATATTCTCATCTTGAATATGAGTACCTGGCAGTATTTCAACGCGAGCGACAATTACGTTGTCATTAACGTTAAGTCGTATAGTTAGCTTAGCCTCTTCAGACATTTTTCACCCGATTAACATAAGTTATTAAAGGTCTCTACAGCCACAGATGGACAATTATATACTAGATAGAACTTATTATCCGACTAGCACCGTGGTATTCAACGAATATATATATAATACTCGATACTGAATAGGAGTGCTATTCTTTTAAAGTAAAATCTAAACTTACAATTCAGCCCTTAACTCAACGCGTCTTATTTTTCCTGAGATCGTTTTTGGAAGAGTTTTTCGAAACTCAATTTCACGAGGATATTTATACGGCGCTGTCTGCTCCTTAACAAAATCCTGAATTTCTTTTTCAAGCTTAGATGTAGATTCATTTCCTGGTGCAAGAACAACGAATGCCTTAACTATAGAACCACGTATCTTATCAGGCTTGGCCACAACAGCAGATTCTGCGATTGCTGGATGTTCCTGAAGTACGCTCTCAACTTCAAATGGGCTAATTCTGTAACCTGCTGACGAAATTATGTCGTCTGAACGGCCGACAAACCATATGTAACCATCTGGGTCTCTAGTCGCCGTATCACCAGTATAATACCAATCGTTACGAAAACATTCTTTATTAGCCTCCTGATCATTATAATAACCGGTAAATAAGCCAGGAGGATATGGTTCATTTAATTTAACCGCTATATGACCTACCTCGTTGTCGCCTAAAATGTTGCCTGATTCATCTATTATATCAACATCTAGACCTGGAACTGGTCGTCCCATTGAACCAGGACGCAATTCCTGACCAGGAAAATTAGCAACTATATTTATGGTCTCTGTCTGGCCATAGCCATCATAGATTTCTGTCCCTGTAGCGTCCTTCCAAACCCTCATAACTTCGGGGTTTAAAGGCTCACCAGCACTAATTGAGTGATTTATTGAACTTAGGTCATATTTGGTTAAATCTGTCTGAGCAAAAACACGATAGACAGTGGGGGGAGCACAAAATTTTGTTACTCCAAATTCTTTAATTAGTTCCAAATGTGTCTCTGCATCAAAACGAAGATCAGCATCATAAAGAATAATTGTTACTCCGAATAACCATGGAGGAAAAAGCATTCCCCATGCAGCTTTTGCCCATCCAGTATCGGATAGCGTCCAGTGAATGTCATTTTCATTGAGTTCCATCCAATAGCGACCTGTTATATCGTGAGCAAGTGCATAGCCATGATCACGAGGCACCATTTTAGGAAAAGCAGTTGTTCCCGATGTAAAATAGACCAACATGATCTCCTCTGCACGGGTGCGATAAACATCCGCCCTATTCAGGACATCACTGGCTAGGGCACAAGCTTCGTTGAATTCAACCCAGCCATCATGATTTTCTCCTACTACTATTAAATGCTGTAAACTGGGACACTTATCTCGGATTTCTTCAATCTTAGAAAGAGCATCGGAAGTCACTATCGCTAACTTGGCTCCAGACTTATTTATACGATACTCAATATCTTTTGGTGTTAATAAATTAGTCCCGGGCATAGCTACAACACCAGTTTTTATGCAACCAATCATGACTTGGTACCATGCAGGCACACGAGGAATCATGACGAAAGCAAAATCGCCGTGTCTAACCCCTAGACCTAGTAATACGTTAGCAAAACGGTTTGAGCTTTTATTCAAATCAGAAAACTTGTGGTGTTCTACTAGTTCTCTTTCACGAGATATATATATAAACGCAGTTTTATCATGTTCCCTGGCTCTTTTTTCAATCACATCAAACCCAAAGTTATAATATTCAGGTATTTCTAAACTATGGTTAGAACGCATTTCTTCGTAGTCTTTAGCTTGGACAGAATTTATCATGCACTAATCTCCTAAAATGTTTTAATTCATTCGCCAATACTTAGAGCTGCGTCCACCCCATTAAAGTTCACAACCACCTTTCTAGTGTCTCCAAGTGGTAATACTTTTGCTACCGCTCCTGAGGAAAAAACTTGCCCGGCTTTTAGGCTATAACCTCTTTTACCAACATCATTTATCAACCAAGCAAGAGACCAAAAGCCATCGCATCGATCATCATCTTTTCTTCCCTTAGAGACAAGCTCATCATCAAATAACATAGTTACTTCAATATCCGATAGAGGGCCATCTTTCCAATTGGGCACTTCAGGCCCAACAACTACAAATCTTGAACAAGCATTATCGGCTATAAATTCTGCATTTTCTGGTTCATTAAAGTCTTTGTAACGGGGATCAGCGATTTCTATAGCAACATGAGCGCTAGACACCGCCTCTTTGGCTTCTTCAGGTGTATATAGTGTGTCACGTGCAGGCATGTCTGATCCGAGCACTAAAGCAATCTCAGCCTCGATGAGTGGATGATTTAATTCACTTAAATGTATATTAGCTGGACTCTGCAATATGGAGCCCTGCAATAGACGCCCCGGGACTGGAACATTTTCCATGTCTCGTCTTTCAGCGATAGAGGCATATCCGATTTTCCAACCAACCACTTCCTTGTCAATAAGGTCAAGAGCTGCCTCAGCAATGGCCTTCCCATCCTCAGAATTGACTGGGCGTATATCTACTGGCAATCGGTTTATTAGTGTTCTAGAACGAGTTGCTTCTGCCAATATTTTTGCAGCTCTTCCTACTGCACTTTCGTCTAACTTCTCAGGCATAATTTTCTCCTCTCTAGGAATCATATATCAATAATTGAAACAGAGGAGACAAGTGTAAAGCAAGTCTTTAATAAATTAGACTAGACCTTATATATTTAATTATCAAAAAAAATAGTGGTAGCGGAGGAGGGACTTGAACCCCCGACACGAGGATTATGATTCCCCTGCTCTAACCAGCTGAGCTACTCCGCCACGAAATGAGGTCAACGCGATATAATCAGACCCCAAATACGTGTCAAGGAACGTGATATAAATATCAGGGTCTAATTTATTTTTCATCATTTACATTTTTTTTTATTTTCTCATATAACTTTGCGAAAAAAAGCAACTAAACGTAAAACTCTTAGCAAAAACAAGCTAAAAAACGCGTGCCGCAATTGTTTCCATTTCAACCACCCATTCAGGGTTTGCCAATTGACTGACCACAACCCAAGTAGACGGCGGAATGTGATCTGAATTTAGATATTTTTTTCTATGCGGGGTAAGAAATTTTAGTCCACCAGGATCAGTTGAATAGACATTAAGCCTGACAATATCTTCTACTCCATAGCCAGAAGCTTCAAGAATAGCAATAGTATTTTCCCATACCTGTTCATGCTGGGCTTCAAACCCATGAGGCATTGTTCCATCCTCTCTTTTTCCTACCTGACCAGCAGTTACCAGCCAACGAGCATTTTCAGGTATTTCTACAGAATGACTATAAAGCGCTGATGGCTTAGCAACAGTAGAAGGGTTTTTTGTAATTAGCACTTTGAATCCCCTTACTTTAAAATTAGATTATTTTTTATAGAGTGATTATTTTAACTATCGGAAAAAGGAATCTTATTCTACTAAATGTTAGAGTTCTACAATGAGATAAGGAGTTGCGCCAACTCTTCAGGAGCTGAAAAAAATGGTGAATGAGCAGTGTCCAAAGTTTCTACATATTCACAAGGCACATCAGATACCATTTTTCGTTGCATCTTAATCGGAATAGCACGATCACGCAGACACTCAATATATACCCGAGGAACACTGCCGTATTTTTCGGCTGTTAAGCAAACTTTTGCAGTCAATGGTTCACTAGCTTGAGGTACTAAATTGTTTTTGGCCATAGATAAGTCAGATTGACTACAATCATGATAGAATAGTGTTTTTAATAACTTGTTGTCTATTTGAGTGGCTAAACCATCTTGTGTAGATATTCTGGCATGAGCAACTGTTGAGTCTTCGTTGACTCTATCTGAAATGCTCATTCGTGACTCATTATCCATTGGTAACAATGCCGTTAAATATACCAACTTTTTTATCTTTCCATGCTTATTTTCGGCCACTTGACTAATGCTCATGCCTCCTAGGCTATGACCCACTAAAAGCACTTTTTCTTCCTGATCATCGATGACCTTATTTAAATAATGAACATAGGCAGAAAAAGTTACTTTCTCTATTGGCACTATGTTATTACCATGACCCGGCAAGTCGACAGCTAGAGCTTTATGACCTGCTGATTCAAGTAAAGGCTTAACTTTAGAGTAACACCACGCTCCATGATAAGCACCGTGAACAAGAACATATGTAGCCATATAATATATCCTAAATTTCTATTATCTAGATATCCAACCGCCACCCAGCAAGCGAGTATCTGTATAGAAAACCGCCGCTTGACCAGGCGCTACACCATACTCAGGTTCAAAAAACTCTAATGTCCCTTTACCATCACCACACCCAAATAATGTAGCTAAAACAGGGTCTTGAGTGGAACGAACCTTTACAGAAATCTTTATACCATCCGACGGAGCCTTATCTCCTTCACCCAGCCAATTTATCCCTTTTACAGGTATCTTACGAACTGAGAGATCTGACCTGTTTCCAACAATTACTTTTTTATTTTCTGGGTCAAGTTTTATAACATATAAAGGCTTTCCATCTTCACCACCTCCAGATCGACCGCCAATACCAAGTCCTTTGCGCTGACCTATAGTGTAATGAATTATTCCGTTGTGATAGCCTAATACCTTTCCCTCAAGGTCAACTATTTCGCCAGGCTCGCTTGCGCCAGGCTTCAAGCGTTCAATTACACTAGAATAATTTCCATAAGGGACAAAACATATATCTTGACTATCAGGTTTTTCAGCATTGATGAGCTCATACCGACGAGCCAAACTGCGTACCTCATTTTTAGCCATACTTCCAAGTGGAAAACGCAAAAGATTAAGCTGACTTTTAGTCGTAGCGAATAAAAAATAACTTTGATCGCGTGAGGTGTCGACTGCCCGATGCAACTCTTGTCCCTTTGTACTATTGACTAAGCGTATATAGTGCCCTGTTGCTATGACATCCCCACCTATATCTTGAGCGGTTTTTAATAGATCACGAAATTTAACTGTTTGATTGCATGTAACACAAGGAATTGGTGTTTCACCTTTCACATAACTTTCTGCAAAGCTATCAATTACGTCATTTTTAAAAGTTTCTTCATAATCTAAAACGTAATGCGGTATATTCAGCCGATCAGCCACACGTTTGGCATCGTACACGTCTTGACCAGCACAACAGCTCCTGGAATTTTCTGACGTGTTTCCATAATCATAGAGTTGTAGAGTAATACCAACAACATCATACCCTTCCTCATGAAGTAATGCTGCAGTTACAGAGCTATCTACACCTCCTGACATGGCGACAATAACTCTGGTGTTTTCTGGACTCTTCTGAATGCCTAGACTATTCAATTAGTACTCCAATTGTTTTGAAATGGCTTGATAATAAACAGGCATAATCAAATACTTCTCAATACATTTATCATAAATTACCATCTAAGCCCATTTGCCAAAAATTAATCTCAAGCCTAACCGCTTGTGAAAAGGTTTTCCTAAGTTTATCAAATCTTTTTTGACCCGCTCTTTCTACCCAAAGTCTATCTAAAGTCTTTGCATGTTGCATCGCTACCCGTTGATACTCTTCTCCAGAGTACATGGCAATCCAAGAAGAGTAAGGGTTATTATCCAGGTTCGTATTTGGATCATTCGCCAAACGTATACCAATTTCACTGTAACCAATTATACAAGGGGCAAGAGCAACAAATAAATCAACCAAATCGCCCTGGAGACCCTTTTCAAGAACATAACGTGTATAGGCTATAGTAGCTGTCAATTCATCAAGGGACTCCAAATGATCCTTATATAGACCCCAACTCTGACAATATTCCAGATGCAGAGAAATTTCTTTATCAATAATTGCAATCATAGCGTTAGCAGCAACACGAATATCATTAATATTATCACTCTTGTACGCTGCCAAACCATAAGCTCGAGCAAAATGTATTAAAAATAAATAATCTTGACCCAAATAGCGTTGGAAGCATTCTCTAGTCAGTGTTCCAGTTCCAATTTGGCAGACGAAAGGATGAGAAACGTATTCATCCCAAAGTTTAGTGTCTTGTTCTTTCAACAGCGAATAAAGCTCAAACTCGGAAAAATTATTTCCCAAAACACTCACTCCCTAGGTCAATCTAGCAATTTATTATGTGTCTCGTCAGGCAGGTAAAGAGTGAGGCCATCTAAATCTTCAGAAATTATAATTTGACATCCTAACCGAGAGGTGGCGGATAAACCATAAACTAGATCCAACATGTCCTCTTCTTCTTCTGAGGCTTCATCCAACTCTTTAAACCAATTTTCATCTACAACTACATGGCACGTAGAACAAGCCATGGCTCCTTCGCAGGCTCCTTCAATATCAATCTCATTATCCCAAGCTACCTGGATTAAAGAATCACCGGATTCCCCATTGACCTGTCTTCGTTTTCCATCTTTTTCAATAAAAATTATTTTGACCATTCAGAAAACAGTCACAATTAAAAGCATAGTCCACTCATACGTGAAATGATTCCCCGCAACCACAAGTGCCTTTAGCATTTGGATTATTAAAAACAAATCCTGTTTGAAAGCTTCCTTCTTGATAATCCATTTCCGATCCGATCAGAAACATAGTGGCGGCCGGGTCAATAAATATATTTATCCCTTCTTTCTCTACGATTTCTTCAAATTGACGTTTTTCTGAGGCATATTCAACCACGTATGACAGACCTGAGCACCCACGTGTACTTATACCAACTCTCAAGCCAACAATATCCGCCTTAGCGCTAGACATTAAGCTTTTTGCACGCTTAATAGCTGCTTCAGTCATTGTGATAATAGGCTCAACCATTGTCATTCGGTCCTTTCATACGTTCATGCCCAAAACTAAAACAAATTTAAGGTCAATTTAGCTTCATCAGTCATTCTGTCCGCTGACCACCGAGGCTCCCAAACAAGATTCACCTCGACTTCACCAATACCTTCTATCTCAGCTAACGCTTCAGCAACCCATACCGGTATTTCTCCCGCCACAGGGCAGGTGGGAGCTGTCAAGGTCATGTCGATCTTAATTGTACCATCTGAAAAAAGGTTTAAGTCATAAATCAGGCCTAGATCATATATATTTACCGGAATTTCTGGATCATGCACTTTTCTCAAAGCGGTAATCACCGTTTCCTTAGATGCAATATCTACCCCTGACTCTAACTTCGATCCTGCTCGAGCAACTAACTGATCACCTAAATTAATCTCATTCGGCATAAAATCAGCTAAACTAGGACTATTTTTCACCATCTTTAATCCTACTCAGTTGTTACTTCTTTTTCACCGGCCAACGCAGCTAGTAAAGTATGCCATGGCAAGGTCGCGCATTTAACACGAGTCGGGAACTCCCTCACTCCTGAGAGAACTTGTAGTTTTTCTAACTCTTCAATAGTACTTTTATCACTGGCATCTTCTGTACACATTTCATGAAACTTATTAAAAATTTGTTTTATCTCATCCTCAGATTTACCTTTAATAAATTCTGTCATCATAGATGCTGAAGCAATAGATATTGCACATCCACGGCCTATAAATGCAACATCTTCCACAACCCCAGAATTAACCTTAAGGTAGACTGTTAATTGATCCCCACATAGCGGATTATTACCTAACGCTTTATTCGTTGGATCGTCAGGTGTATTAAAGTTCCTCGGATTCTTGCCGTGGTCTAAAATAACTTCCTGATAAAGTTCGCGAAGACTATCCATTAGTTGAAAATCTCATTTACATTATGCAGAGAACTGACCAGACGATCTATGTCCTCTTCTGTATTATAAAGCCCTAAAGAAGCTCGTACAGTAGCAGCTACATTCATTCTGTTCATTAACGGTTGAGCACAGTGATGTCCAGCTCGAACAGCAACACCAGATGAATCAATAATCGTAGCAATATCATGTGCATGCGCAAAATCTAATGTAAAAGACAATACACTGGCCTTATCTTCAGCTGTTCCAATCAATCTCAAGCCTTCAATATCTAACAATTTCTGGGTTGCATAATCTAATATAGTCTTTTCGTATTTTCGTATGTCTTCTAATCCTAAAGATTTGAGATATTCAATGGCCACACCCAAGCCAATAACTTGAACTATTGCTGGGGTTCCCGCTTCAAACTTATGAGGTATCTTAGCCCAAGTAGATTCTTCAAAAGTAACCGAACTAATCATATCTCCTCCGCCCATAAATGGGGGCATTATTTCTAATAATTCTTCTCTCGCATATAAAACACCTACTCCTGAAGGACCATAAAGCTTATGACCTGAAAACACGTAAAAATCACAACCAATTTCTTGAACATCAACGGGTAAGTGAGTTATGGCCTGACATCCATCTATCAACACCTTCGCTCCCACCGCTTGAGATAAACGGGTTATTTCTTTAACTGGCAATATACTTCCTAAAACATTTGACATATGAGAAATGGCAACCAGTTTTGTTCTATTGCAAAGAAGTTTTTCAAACTCATACATTATAATTTCACCCTCATCATTGATCGGGGCAACTTTTATTATCACTCCAATCTCGTCACGAAGCATTTGCCAAGGCACGATATTGGCATGGTGTTCGAGCTCACTAAGGATAATTTCATCGTTTTCTTTTAAAAAAGCTGTTCCAAAGCTTCTTGCAACTAAGTTTATGGATTCCGTAGCATTACGTGTAAAAACAATTTCAGTAGTGTGTTCTGTATTAATATAATCAGAAATAATTTCCCTGACACCCTCGTACTTAGCTGTGAGCGCCTCACTTATCTTATAAAGACCTCGGTGCACGTTTGCATACTCAGTTTGATATATATCTCTAATAGAATCTATAACCTGATTAGGCTTCTGGGCAGAAGCTGCCGTGTCTAGAAAAACTAAAGGCTGCCCGTTCATACACTCTTTGAAAATAGGGAAGTCTTTGCGAACCTTATCTACATTAAATGTATGTTTTTCATGTTCGTCTGTTCTTAAAGACATCATTACAAACAACCTTTATCCTACAGCGGACTGTTTAGTTTTACTATTCAGCCAACCCCTAACATGATTTGTAAAACCCTCAAAAATTTCGTTCAACTTTATCTCAGATAAAGATTCATTTAAAAATGCCTCAACCAACACGCGACGAGCAACATCTGGTGATAATCCACGACTTTTAAGGTAAAATAAAGAATCTGCATCCAAATCTCCAGAAGTCGCTCCATGACTACACTTTACATCATCAGCATAGATTTCAAGCTCAGGTTTCGTGGTTATTTCAGCGTCTGGAGATAACATTAAAGCTCTACTCAACTGATAACCATCCGTTTTTTGAGCTCCAATTGTTACGTGGGTTTTACCTTGAAAAACTCCATGAGCACTCCCATCCAATACACCTTTAAAAACTTGTCGGGATTTGCAATTAGTTGCAACATGTTTAATGGAAGTAGTTGTGTCGAGTAGTTGATTTCTACTCCCAAGATAAACCCCATCAAACCTACAATCCGACTCAGAACCATCCAGAACAGCACTCGCCTCAGTACGCCCTATTAAGCCCCCACTTTGCAAAATAAACCCTCTATACAAAGACTGCCTCTGAAGTCTTAATGCTATTGTGGAAATATGAACCGCTGCTAGGCCTTCCTCTTGAAGCTTATAATGGTCCAGCCCTGCGCCTTCACCAATCGTTACTTCGGAAACTACATTATTAAAATAGGGTATTTCAGTATTTCCAATATGACTTTCAATTAAGGTCGCTTTAGCGTTCTCTCCTAAATCAATTAGAAAGCGAGGTTGAGACATCGTCGGATATTTGTTCGGCATAGTAATAGAAATTAATTCAATAGGTTTATCAATAACGATATCGTTATCAACAAGTATAATTACTCCCTCTTTTAAGAATGCAGTATTCAGTGCAGCCATAGGCATATTTTCAAGGTCTATGTTCTTACCTAATTTTTTTTCTAGACGACTGGGCACTGAAGATATCGCAGCATTAAGGCCAGCAATCAAAACTCCTTTAGGAAGGTTCTCGATCGAACATAAATCCTTTCTTAAGCAGCCGTTCACCAGCACAATACGATAAGTGGACAAACCACCTGAAACTCCCTGAGAAAGTTGTTTAGAGCCAACAAAAGGAGATTCTTTAGATAACTGAAAATCAATTTCTATTAGTTTATTCAACTGAGTATAACGCCAGTATTCGTCAGAACGATTAGGCAGCCCTCTTTCTTTAAAGATTGAAGCACCACTTTCCTTTAACTCTCGTAGCCATTTTAGTTGCGACCCTAAACCTATTAGATCGTCCCTTGCAGCCTGTTCAAGAAAAGTAAAACTGCGACCAGCACCATCAGGCAATATTTTTACTCCACAAATGCATTAAATTCAGCATAACCTTTTTCTTCCAGTTCTTGTGCTAAGGCTCCATCTCCAGACTTAGCAATTCTACCATTAGCAAGAACATGGACCTTATCAGGATGTACATAGTTCAACAGACGCTGGTAATGAGTAATCAAAAGCATTCCACGATTGGCGTCACGTAGAGCATTTATGCCTTTTGAAACAACTTGAAGAGCATCTATGTCAAGACCAGAATCAGTTTCATCTAATATAGCAAGTTTTGGTTGAAGTATTGCCATCTGGAGTATTTCCATACGTTTTTTTTCTCCACCAGAAAAACCTTCATTTACAAAACGCTTCAACATTTCATCATCTATTTCTAACGATTGAGCCTTTTCACGAACGAATTTCAAAAAATCCATAGCATCTAATTCGTTTTCTCCTCTATGAACCCTTATGGCGTTAAGAGCTGTTTTAAGAAATGTCAAACCCACTACTCCAGGGATTTCAACTGGATATTGGAATGCCAAAAACACCCCTTCACGTGCCCTCTGATCTGGCTCTAATTCTAGTAAATCAATTCCATTATAAATCACCTCTCCATCAGTAATTTTATAACCTTCACGTCCAGACAAGATATATGACAAAGTACTTTTACCAGACCCATTCGGCCCCATTATTGCGTGTATTTCTCCAGGTTCAATTTTTAAGTTAACTCCGTTAAGTATTGGTTTGTTTTCAACCGTTACATGTAAATTACGGATTTCTAATAACGCCATTTCTGTAGACCTCTATGTGACTTTTGTTAGCCAACACTTCCTTCAAGACTTATTCCAACCAGCTTTTGAGCCTCTACCGCAAACTCCATAGGCAATGTCTGGAGTACTTCACGGCAAAACCCATTAACAATAAGTGAGACAGCCTCTTCATCTGTAAGGCCTCTTTGTCGGCAATAAAATAATTGATCTTCATTTATTCGACTTGTTGTTGCTTCATGTTCAACTTGAGCAGTAGGATTTTTACTTTCTATATAAGGCACTGTATGCGCACCACACTGATCTCCGATCAACAAACTGTCACACTGAGTATAGTTTCTTGCCTTTTCTGCCTTTTTTTGCATTCGCACCAAACCTCGATAGGTCTGATCTGCATGACCCGCAGAAATTCCCTTAGATATAATTCGTGATTTTGTATTTTCACCAATATGAATCATTTTTGTACCCGTATCGGCCTGCTGATAATTATTTGTAATTGCAATCGAATAAAACTCCCCTACAGAATTATCGCCCTGCAGAATACAGCTTGGATACTTCCAGGTAATAGCGGAACCAGTCTCAACTTGTGTCCATGAAATTTTCGAATTATCTCCCCTACAAGCTCCCCGTTTAGTAACGAAATTATATATACCTCCTTTTCCTTCACTGTCCCCAGGATACCAGTTTTGAACTGTAGAATATTTAATTTCAGCATTTTCAAGTGCTATAAGTTCTACAACAGCCGCGTGTAACTGGTGTTCATCTCTCATTGGAGCCGTACATCCTTCTAAATAGCTGACATGGGTGTCTTCGTCAGCCACGATCAAAGTTCTTTCAAACTGACCTGTGTTTTCCTGATTAATACGAAAATAAGTAGAAAGTTCCATAGGGCATCTAGTCCCCTTGGGAATATAAACAAAAGAACCGTCTGTAAACACGGCTGAATTTAGCGCAGAAAAATAATTATCGCCGTAAGGGACGACAGAGCCGAGATATGATTTAACTAGTTCAGGGTAGGTATGGATTGCTTCAGATATAGAGCAAAATATAACCCCTACTTCTTCAAGTTTAGCTTTATAAGTGGTTGCCACTGAAACACTATCAAAAACTGCGTCTACCGCTACTGCTGGTGCACCTTCGACTCCCGCCAGCACTTCTTGTTCGCGCAGCGGTATACCTAATTTATTATAGGTCTCTATTAATGTCGGATCGACTTCATCTAGAGATTTCGGCTTATCACCAACCTTTGGCGCAGCGTAATAATAAGAATCTTGATAATCAATTGGCTCAAAAGAAACTTTCTGCCATTGTGGGGGTTTCATATTTAGCCAATGTCGATAAGCTTTTAGCCTCCACTCAAGCATCCAACCCGGCTCATCTTTTTTATGAGAAATTAGCTTTACAATATCTTCATTCAGTCCCTTAGGGGCTAAATCGACCTCTATATCAGTTACAAATCCATATTTGTACTGATCACCAACTAGCTCTGATTTTTCAATGGCATCAATATGGTTAGACATTAGTTCCTCTTAAAATCATTCTGCTGCAGCTTCATGATTAGCTCTTATTAATAAAACTTCTTCACTAATTCTTTTCACGGCGAACTCAATTTCTTCTTCATTGGTGAACCGCCCAAACCCTATTCTAACTGAACATGAGGCAAGTTCCTGAGTTATTCCCAGCGCTCTAAGCACGTATGACGGCTCAGTTGAAGCCGAAGAACAAGCTGAACCATTAGAAATAGCGACATCCCTCAAAGACTTAATTAGGGATGATGATGGTACACCTGGGAAAATTATATTTAGATTTCCTGAAATTCTGTGACTCATTGAGCCATTAACAACTATATCTGGAATATTTTTCTTTAACTTTGATAAAAAGCCGTCGCGCAATATTTCTAATCTTTTAGACTCTTTATCCATTTCTTCACCAGCAATCTCGCAAGCCTTGCCCAAAGCTACGATCAATGGAACTGGCAGTGTTCCTGACCTCATACCTCTCTCCTGACCACCTCCAGATATTTCGGCCATTAATCGTGCACGAGGACGCCGTCTAACAAATAGAACCCCTATTCCCTTAGGGGCATATAACTTATGACCTGAAACACTCATCAAATCGACAAACATCTCATCGACGTTAATAGGTATTTTACCCACAGCTTGAGCCGCATCTGTATGAAATAAGATAGATCTATTTCGACACATCAAACCTATCTCAGATAAAGGTTGTATTACTCCTATTTCATTATTAACAGCCATTATAGAAACGAGGATAGTATTTTCCGTAATGGCATCTTCTAGCTCCTTGAGATTAACTAAACCATCTTTGCCAACTTTTACCGTAGTTGTGTTTATGCCTTCACCTTCTAAAGACGAACAAGATTCCAAAACGCATTTATGTTCGGTCTCAAGAATAATTATATGATTACCAGCTTTATACCTATGGGCAAATCTAGCAGCTCCCTTTATCGCTAAGTTATTCGATTCAGTTGCTCCTGATGTAAAAATTATTTCACTGGGTGTTGCATGAATACTTGCAGCAACCGCTGCTCTTGCTCTCTCCACCGCGGCCTCAGCTTCAATCCCATAGACATGCTGAGAAGAATGCGCGTTTCCGAATTTTTCCGTTAGCCACGGAAGCATTTCTTCCACCACCAGAGGATCCACTGGAGTTGTCGCCTGGTAATCAAGATAAATAGGCTCAAGCGTATCCAATCTATCACTGTTTAACATATTTTCCATCATGCCACCGTTGACTTATGAAATTTATGTTCAACGCGACTTCTGGCCAGAGCTTCCCAGGATTTTATTAGGCTATCACAGTCAAAAGAACTTGTATCCCATCCAAGAGAAACACGAATAGCACACTCAGCTGATTCACTATTAGCTCCCATAGCAACAAGAACATGGCTTGGTTTGATTTTACCACTAGAGCATGCAGAACCTGAGCTAACAGCAACTCCTGCCAAGTCTAATGCCATTACTTGTACTTCGTTTTTTATTCCAGGTAACCCAATGCAAGACGTGTTGGTTAAACGGGGTGATTCTTTTCCGTATATAGCTATATCAGGAGCAATTTTAATTAATTTTTTTTCAATATTATCGCGCATCGCAAGGAGCGATTCTGAAAGCTTTAAAGAGCAATTAATAGTTTCACAAACAGCCCCAAATCCACCTATGCCAATTATATTCTCCGTACCCGCCCGTTGCCCTCTCTCTTGTCCGCCACCAACACTAATTGGGCTAAGACTGACCCCATCACGTATAATTAGTGCTCCAACGCCCTGAGGGCCACCTAACTTATGCGCAGATAAGCTCATCATATCAACACCTAAGCTTGAAAAAGAAACCGGGATCTTGCCTAAGGCCTGAACCCCATCACAATGGACCCAAGCATCGTAACGACGACATAACTCTACAATTTTCTCTATAGGTTGAATTACACCTGTCTCGTTATTAGCCATCATCACAGAGACGATTACAGAAGATTTTTCTTTTTCTAGTAATTCCTCAAGATGGAATAAATCAATTCTTCCATCATTATTTACCCCAATCCTAGCAGACTCAGATACATGTTGAAGAACTGAGTCATGTTCAATGGATGAAGCTATAATTTTCTTTCTACTCCCTAACAGGGCAAAGTTGTTTGATTCAGTTCCTCCACTAGTAAAGATAACCTCATCGTGTGATGCATTTATAGCATCAGCCAATGCCTCTCTAGACTGCTCTACAGCGCGCCTAGCCAAGCGCCCAAATCTATGCACGGATGAAGAATTACCACACAGTTTCATAGCCTTTTCCATCCCTGTAATGGCTTCAGGTCTTAGCTTGGAGGTAGCATTATAATCAAGGTAAACATTCATAATTGATCCCATTACGCTATTATTTGTTTTTCTGGACTCAAATCTACTCGACTAGTTCCTAGCACTCGTCCTTCACAAATATCTTCCAAAGTGACCGAATTTAAATACAGATGAATTTGCCGACCTAGCTCATCCCATAAATCGTGAGTTAAACAACGACTACCCTTACTTATACAGCTTAGAGCGCCATCTGGTTTACATCTTGTAACTTCAATTGACTCATCCACTGCCATAATAATATCGTAAATACGAATATTGGTAGACGGGTATGATAATTGATAGCCTCCGCCAGGACCACGAATACTCTTAACAAGTTTGGCACGGCGAAGTTTAGTAAAAAGTTGCTCGAGATAAGCTAGTGAAATCTCCTGGCGTTCAGCAATCTGACTTAAATTTACAGGTTTCTTACTTTCCTGCATGGCCAAATCAACCATTGCCATCACTGCATATCTGCCCTTCGTACCTAGTTTCATAGCATTATCGCCTTCCTGAAAGATAGATAAAGTCAACTTCCATGGTGTCCTACCTCATCCTGAATTAAGTCATCCGAAGGTTTTTCAGCTGTATCGGAAACTTCCTTCCGCTGATTGTTGACAGTTCGCTGTTCTAATCTTTCCAGTCTTATTTGCAAATTATTTAATTCATCTAATAAATTCTTAATTATATCTTCCTCTTGGGCAGAAATGTCTGCAGTGGGCGTTCCGTAAGCTGTAAAAATATCTGTCCCGGAGATTTCAGAATCGACAGGCTTTGCCGGAATTCCTACAACTGTTGAACCTTCATCAACACTTTTTACTACCACGGCGTTAGCACCTATACGCGCATTTCGACCAACGTTTAGTGGTCCAAGAACTTGAGCACCTGAACCTATGATAACTCCATCAGAGATGGTTGGATGTCTTTTAAATAACTTTTGCTTTTCACTATCTAGCGAAGGGGCTATACCACCCAGAGTAACTCCGTGGTATAGTGTTACATCATCACCGATTTCTGCAGTTTCACCTATGACAACTCCCATACCATGATCAATTACAAGACGCTTTCCAATTTTAACCGCAGGGTGTATTTCTATTCCTGTTATCCATCTAGCAATATGACCAATTAATCTTGATAGAACAAAAAGTCTAGCACCCCATAATAAATGAGCAAAACGATGCCAAATCATAGCATGTAAACCAGGATAACTAAGCAAAACCATTAGACGAGAGTGTGCTGCAGGGTCTCGTTCCAAATACGCATCAATTTCTTCTATCAGGTTTTTGTAGATCATGATCACCTATATGATATACAGCTCATTGATAATAATTATATTAGTCAGTTATTAAGGAGTCCCTTGATTACACCGCATATAAGTTACCTGAGTACTCAGGTCAAGTATTGAGACACAACATAATATTTATATTGATTAATTAGTTAACCAAAATAGTAAATTAATAACTAACCCATTTTATGGGTAAAGAGGGAATAAATGCCTGAAGTTATAATGAAAGGACCAGAAGGACGTTTAGAGGGACAGTTTTATCCTTCAAAAACTCCTAACGCACCAATCGCAATCATTCTGCATCCTCATCCAGAATATGGGGGCACAATGAATAACAAAGTGGTTTACCAGCTCTACCAGACGTTCGTAAATAAAGGCTTTGCCACACTTAGATTCAACTTTAGAGGAGTTGGCCGAAGTGAAGGGTCATACGATCGCGGAGAAGGAGAACTCTCCGATGCAGCATCGGCTTTGGACTGGCTCCAAACTGTTCACACCGATGCCTCTCAATGTTGGGTGGCTGGTTTTTCTTTTGGAGCTTGGATAGGAATGCAATTATTAATGAGACGCCCGGAAATAAGTGGATTTATCTCTATTGCGCCACCGGCAAATATGTATGACTTCTCTTTTTTAGCGCCCTGCCCTGCATCTGGTCTTATTTTGCACGGCGACAATGACGAGGTCGTCCCTCCTGATTCTATACTAGAAATGATAGATAAAGTTGCCAAACAAAAAGACGTTGTACTTCAGAGTCAAATAATTGATGGTGCTGATCATTTTTTCGGACAGGAATTAGATCAAGTTGAAGAATCTGTCATCGAGTATCTGGAAAAACGAATGCCAGAAATTTCAGCCAAATTGGAACATGGTGAAAGTAACTAAGAAAACTGAAAGTAACGACCTCCAGTCAGAGGAACAGAAACACCCGTGGTCGATGGGCCACTTATAGGCAAACTTTTAAGACTCCTAACGGCTAAATAAGCAAATGCTTGAGATTCTATATAATCACCATTCAAGCCAAGATCTTCAGCTTTTATAACCGGAGAATGCAAATAGTCAGCTATAAGACTCATTAAAAAAAGATTATGCCTTCCTCCACCAACTACAACCCATAATTTAGGCGGTTGTGGTAAATAACTGACTGCACGTTTTATCGATTGTGCTGTGAAAGCAGTTAATGTAGCAGCGCCATCAGCTGCAGATAGTTGAGTTAAAGTAGAGGAATTGAACTGCTGACGATCAAGGGATTTTGGAGGTAGTCGATTAAAATAGTCATCCATCATTAGTCTTTTTACAATATCTTGATTTATAGTTCCTCCCGAAGCTATAGCCCCATTATAATCAAAAGGCTGCTTGTAATGAGTTTCTACCCAATCATTGATTAAAGCATTACCCGGCCCTGCATCAAATGCTAGCAAGTTTTCAAAGAGGTCATCTCTGTCAACATCTGCACTACTGCCAATCCAGGTAATATTTGAGACTCCTCCAATATTTAAAACACATAAAGGTCTTTCTTGTGGAGCTATTAATGTATGAAATAAAGGCGTTAAAGGTGCACCTTCACCTCCTGCGGTCACGTCATTAGAACGAAAATCTGCAACAACATTTATAGAAGTTAATTTCGCAAGGTTATTTCCATTCCCTATTTGCCAAGTAATTTTTTTTTCAGGTCTATGTAATATAGTATGTCCATGAAACCCTATAACATCAATATCGGAAACGCTCATTTTACTCTCATGTAGAATAGCTTTTACAGCTTCAGCGTGCTGAAAGGTTAGGCTATCACTTACAATCTGAATGGGGCCATTGCCTCCTAAAATATTTCTTAAACTCTCTCTAAATTCATCTGAATAAGGAACAGTCATGTCTGAGATAGATGTAAAACAATTCTTTCCATTGGTGTTAACCACAGAAACATCTATTCCATCCATTGACGTCCCACTCATCAATCCGATTGCTTTCAACACTTTTCTCTTTATCATTTATTAATATCATACTATTTACAAAAAAAGGTTTACCTTATGAAGTTATTATGAGTGATTAACCCCAATGTTTCTTAAACATGAAACAAAAATGCTATCGCAACAACTATTATTAAAATGTTTATATCATGACCAAAATTAAATCAGATTTTATAAAAACTATAACGGAGCGTGGATATCTGCATCAATGTACGGATTTGACTGATCTAGATCATAAAGCTAGTCAAGGCATGCTAACTGCCTATGTGGGCTATGACGCTACGGCTGATAGTCTGCATATAGGGAATCTGGTTTCGATCATGATGTTACACTGGCTTCAAAATACAGGGCATAAGCCTATAGTTCTTATGGGAGGCGGTACTACCAAAGTGGGAGATCCATCAGGACGCGATGAAACACGCAAGTTATTAAACGACGCACAAATCAGCAATAATATTAAAAATATACAACAAACGTTCAGCCAGTTTCTAAAGTTTGGTGAAAAAGACAACCTGGCTATAACTGTAAATAATCAAGACTGGCTTGACACCCTTGAGTACATCCCATTCTTAAGAGAAGTAGGCCAGCATTTCACAATAAACAGAATGTTATCGTTTGATTCTGTGAAACTGCGTCTTGAAAGAGAGCAGCCACTAACGTTTCTTGAATTCAATTATATGATTCTGCAAGCATTCGATTTTCTAGAGCTTTCTAAACGCTTCAATTGTAATTTACAAATGGGAGGTTCGGATCAATGGGGAAATATTATAAATGGAATTGAACTAGCGAGGCGTATTGAGAATGTTACACTATTTGGTTTAACCACCCCACTCATAACAACATCTTCAGGGACAAAAATGGGAAAAACAGCCTCTGGTGCTATTTGGTTAAATCCCGAAAAATATAGCGCCTATGATTATTGGCAATTTTGGAGAAACACAGAAGATGATGATGTCGAAAGATTCCTTAAACTTTTTACAACCCTGCCTCTTAAGGAAATTACTAAATTATCCAAACTCGCTGGTAGTGAAATCAATGAAGCTAAAAAGATTCTAGCTACCGAAGCAACTTCATTATTGCACGGTCATTTGGCTGCGGAAACAGCAGCTAGTACTTCCGCTAAAACATTTGAGTTAAATGAAACATCGGAAAATCTACCCACAATTCAAATCCCTAAATCAGAACTTGAGGAAACAGTACCTGCTTTTAGACTATTAACTAAGTCTGGCCTAACCAAATCAAATAGTGAGGCTAGACGGCTAATTATAGGCGGAGGATGTCGAATAAACGACATAACGATTGAAGACGAAATGACTAAAATAGGACTTAATGAAGTTGATGATAAAGGATTTATAAAAATTTCAGCCGGAAAAAAGCGCCACGTGTTGATCCAGCCCATATAAGAAACATACAATTATTTTGAAATAGAGTTCTGCGGGGCAGAAGAACTCCCTTTATCTGAATTTTCATTATCAAATTCTTTAAAAGCTTTTCGGAAAATTCCTGGAACAAAAACTGTTAAGGGGTTAACTGTTACTTTTGGTTCTTCCAAGGTGCCATCAACATCATAAGTGACAGCTATAATGCCATCTCCAATTATTTTGTTTATTACAGGAATATTAGCTAGAATAGAGTTTATCACATTTGCTGGAGCTATCTCGCCCTTTAATGCTACTGCTTCGCTCTTACGACCAATGTAGCCACTAGCAATCACTCCTACATTTGCACCCCTTGCCTTGGCACCAAGTATTTTTATCTTCTCTTTATTTACCTCAAACGGCACCTCCGCTCTGCGCATAGAAATACCCGTTCCAGTTACAGCATCTGATAAACCACTTAATGATGCCAAAGAAAGTATTCTAACACCGGCCGAGCTTTCATTGAGCTTAAAATTCTTAATTGATGAAATGCCTACGAATTGAGTTTCAGAGCTGCGATCTGTAAACTCTCCTACCAAGTTAAACTCTCCGCCATGAATGGTATTGATCCAATCTAATGAGTTTAACAATGCACCCCCGTTGTCTGTTTTTATTTTTACCTTTCTCTTCTGATTCTCCGTATGCAGATTCAAACTAACATTTCCCCCATTTGATAAAACACCAATCAAATCCACTCTTGTCCATTTATCTCCATCATTAGTTATTTGACCTATTGGTTTCAGTAAAATACTTTCTTCGCCCAAACGAACAGCCTTAAGAGGGTTTCTTTCATCAAAAAAAATCTGAACAGGCGGAATATTATTCTCGTCGTCGAAAAAAACTTTACTTGCCAATCTTCTGAGATCTAGATTTTTACCACTCATTGTTACTTTAGGTATTTGATGTTCTTCTAGAGAGATTTGAATCGAGAGATCCGATTCCCCTATTTTAACTTCTTTAAAGTCTATTTGTGATAATACAGGCTTAACCCCTTCTGTTCTAAAGGAGATATTGCCTTTTGAAAAAAGACCAGGAGCTATAACGGTAAACCTTGATGAATTATTTATCCAATTTTGATCCTTTGAAACCATAAAAGTGGCTTGGCTCATAGATCCTGATAGTTTTTTCCAGCCAAGTTGTTGTAAATTTATGGTGCTATCTGTCAAATCGAAGTTAGCATTTAATACTTCACTGCCATCACTTGAAACTTCGTAAGTTACACCCGCATTTATTGGCCCCTCAATAAATGGATTTAGCTGTAACCCAATTTTTTCTCGAATCTCTTCATCAATTATAGTATCTATCACATAGCTACTGCGTAAAGTAGCATCGTTCAAGAAGTTTTCTTCCCATAAAAAGTTAGCCGGAACACCTTCAATTAAACCTTTTCCTTTCGCACTCAAGCGCTTTTTATCTATGTTTACAATAACATCAGAATTGTAGATATCGAGGTTGAACAATCCTAAATTTGATTTAACATTATTGAGCTGTGATGAAGATGAAAAGCTTATATCGTCCAAAGAAAGTTCATTTATCAATGGAAAACCAATATGAATCTTTGTTTTTTGAAAACCTGTAGTTTCTCCTGATTTTATTCCAGTCGAAGAAACTAAGTTTAGTGGGTCATTATCCAGTATACTTATAACCTCATCTAAAGGACCTAGAATTGTCGCTTCTATGGACAAGCTTTGTTTTTCAGACCCGACCCTCAAATCGTCTATTTTCAATTCACCAGAAACAATTTCTATATTTCCGATAGATCCATTATCAATATCAAAAATTAATTTCTTACCATCATAATAACCCTTACTCTTCGATAATTTTAACGGTTTCATCGGACGCAGGTAGTGAACGTAGGCTTCTTTTAACTCTAATTCGCCCTGTGCTTTCGATATTGATATGTCTTCTAAATCTTCCAGATCAGTTAGAGCGTTTAATGAAAAGGTGGCGGTATCTATAAACCCATCTTTTATATTTCTAATTATCCATTTGCGAGAAATAGACGCCACACTCTCTGGCCAGAGATCTGCAACTCTATTCATAGAAAGTTCGGCAAGCCTGCCATTCAATTTCATTTTTATGGAACTGTCGAGACGAATTACATCTCCACTGATTTCAGCTATAGGCCCATTAAAATTTATTAGGGCCCTATCAACTAGTAATTTATTAAATGAGCCATCCACTTCCCCTCTAAACAAAAAATTATGAACCGACAGTGGATCTATAAAAAATTCTTTCGCTAATATTTCTCCCTTACCTCCTGACAAATCAAATGTAATGTTCTCTATGTCCAAAGTGTCACGAATAGACATAGACAAAGATCCTGAAACAGGAACCTTAAGTCTCTTCAAATTGTTTAATCTTGGATCAAGTGTCGCCAACATCTCAGGAGATAGATTCTCAAATGAAAAAATCACATCAGTTAAATCCTGATTAGGGTTCTTAATAGCCGAAATTTTTATTTCAGAAACACCACTATCAAATATAAGAATAGATCTACTAGTTAAATTTATTGAGTTATTGATGCTTTCAAGGTTTATGTCTGTGGGTTGCGTTTTCCATTTATAGCCTGATTTTAGGTCCTCAAACTCGACCAAAGCATTATTTATTGTCAAACGTCTTAAATAGTTTGAGTTGCTATCTGCTCCTCTTTTATGAAAAAAATCAGCTAGCCAGCCAACATCAGAGAATTCTGTTTTTGTCTCCGAAGATATTTTATTTATTCCAATAGCCACTTGTCCTGAGCGGGCTCTTTTAATCTGTAATCGAGGCTCAAATATTTCTAATTCCTTTGGAGCTACAACACCTCTTAATAATGCCCTTAAGCTTAATTGCAGTGACAGCTCCGGAACAGTAGCAATAGCTGCTCCTTCCTTATCGAAGATTGTTAAGTCGAGTGCACGTAGATCTATATCTCGTTCTAAGCCTGCCCAAGTAAGAACCGTGTGTTTCAGTCTAACATCAATATTTTTTGTCTGTCGACTTAAAGACTCTTCAATATAAGGGGTAATAAAGTTAACACTAACAGGCCCTTTACTAAGTCTCCATAAGGAGAAAGTCACAACTAGAACCCCACCAAGAAAGATGGCCGCAAACAAAATCAATAAAAACTTAGAACTTCTGACAATCACGCCGGAGAATCCTGTGCGTCATCTAATACATGTTTAAAGTAGCGCCTAATTAGAGCCAAGGCTATAACCATTCTTTCCTGTATTGTTTATAAAGGTAAATTTTACCCAAAATCATTTAATTGTTAAATCAATGCATTTACATAAAAGTACATATGAATAAATTAATATTTAAACCCTCATAGCATGGACTTATGTTTTGGACAAAATATAAACTATCCGAAGTTAATATTTATATTAAAGATAATATTTTCACTATTGCTTACATAGCAAAATATTTTTCTTTCAAAGTCGAAAAGATAACCTTAAAAGGTTAATTCAGCTACTTAGATGTAAACGGAACTGAAAAAGGAACAACTAATGGAAGTGACCGAAGGAGGCAAAGCTCCTAACTTTCACATGAAGACAGACAATCAGGGTGAGATTAAGTTTTCTGACATAAAAGATAAAAATATAGTTTTGTACTTTTATCCAAAAGACTTGACCCCAGGATGAACTAAAGAGGCCTGTGCATTCCGTGAGAATGCTGAAGAGTTTAGTAAAATTAATACTGTTATAATTGGCGTTTCTAAGGATAGTGTGAAACGGCACGATAATTTTAAAGCCAAGTACGACCTGCCTTTTTCTTTAGCTAGTGACGAAGACGGAAAGGCATGTGAGGCATATGGCACATGGGTACAAAAAACTATGTACGGAAAAAAATACATGGGGATACAAAGATCAACGTTTCTAATAGACAACAAAGGAGTTGTCAGAAAAATATGGAGAAACGTGAAAGTAAAAGGCCATGTGGAAGATGTTCTTGAAAATGCTAAATCGATTTGAATAATGAGGCTTTAAATAAATCAACCAAACACATTAGTGAAATCAGCAATAGAGATATTATCTACAGAAAATCCTGGTGAAAAAACAAGATTAACATTTTTAGCAGAGATTAATTGGAAGAATGAGTGTCTGTCTCTTGGTAGGGCTGATAATATACCGGCTAGACCTAAACGCCCAATAAAACCTACACTTAGTAGCGCTAAGAATATGCCCAGGAGAAGGATTAGCAAAAGTCCTAGCGGGAGAACTGCTTTACTACATGCAATCGCCCATATTGAGCTTAACGCCATAGATTTAGCCTGGGATCTAATTGCAAGATTTTCTAATCCAATGCTTCCAAAAAAGTTCTACTCTGATTGGCTCGAAGTAGCTGTTGATGAGGCTAGGCACTTTACATTAATCTCTGAAAGATTATCAGAATTAAATACTGCTTATGGAGACTTTGTAGCACATGATGGATTGTGGGAAGCCGCAATAGCTACCAAAGACAATCTGATTGGCAGATTAGCGATTATTCCACTTGTTATGGAAGCTAGAGGATTAGACGTTACTCCTGATATGATATCAAAACTTCGAGCGGTGAATGACTATAGATCAGCAGACATCTTAGACATTATTTATAATGACGAGATTGAACATGTAAAAATCGGCTATTCCTGGTTTATGTTTGCTTGCGCTTCAAGGGGGTTAGAGCCTAAAAACACTTGGCAGGATTGTTTAAAAAAATTTTATAGGGGCAACCTTAAACCGCCCTTTAACATAAAAGCCAGAAATCGTGCAGATATTCCCCAATCTTGGTACATTTAAAAGCTTTGAATAACCCTTAAAAGGTAGCCCAAATCAATATTTTCCCGGCTAGACACGCATAGTTTAAAGACTGGAACCTTTGTCACTATTTACATGGCCAGCCAGAGATGCCTCAAGAAATTGATCGAGATCGCCGTCTAGAACCCCCTGAGCATTACCTGTCTCTATACCAGTTCGTAAGTCCTTGACCATTTGATAGGGATGCAGAACATAAGTACGAATTTGATGTCCCCAGCCAATTTCAGTTTTAGCACTTTGTTCTGCTTGAGCCTCTGATTCCCTCTTTTTAACTTCTAGTTCATAAAGACGGGCACGCATCATAGCCATCGCTGTAGACCGATTTCTATGCTGAGATCTATCGTTCTGGCATTGAACAACAATGCCAGATGGTAAATGAGTCAGCCTAACAGCACTATCGGTTTTATTTACATGCTGGCCTCCAGCTCCTGAGGCGCGATACGTATCAATTCTTAAGTCTTTATCTTCTATTTCAATCTCAATAGAATCATCAATTACTGGATAGACCCAAACTGAAGCGAAACTAGTATGCCGTCTTGATTGGCTGTCAAAAGGTGAAATTCGCACAAGCCGATGCACTCCTGCCTCAGTCTTTAACCAGCCATAAGAATTAACCCCGCCAACCTTGAAAGCAGCAGATTTTATACCTGCCTCCTCTCCGGTGCTCTCTTCTATCCACTCCACATCACAATCGTGATCTTCGGCCCAACGAACATACATCCTCACAAGCATTTGTGCCCAGTCTTGCGATTCTGTTCCTCCAGCACCAGCATTGATTTCTACATAACAATCATTGCTATCGACCTCACCCGAGAGCAAACTTTCCAATTCCATTTTCTCAGCTATTGGGGATAAAGAAACTATGACCGATTCTGCCTCTTTGACCACTTCCATGTCTTTCTCTTCTTCGCCTAGCTCAAATAGCTCAACAGACTCATCTAGTTTAAGCTCAATCTCCCTAACGCGATTAATTGATTTTTCTAAGAGAGTGCGCTCTCGCATAACTATTTGAGCTTGCTCCGGATTTTTCCAAAGATCTGGGTTCTCGGCCTGTTGATTCAATTCATCCAAACGTGCCAATGATTTATCCCAGTCAAAGATGCCTCCGCATAAGTGAAAGTGATTGTCTAATTGATTCTACTTGTTGACTTATCTCTGAACGCATTCTCGTGTGTCCGCTTATTTCACTATCTAGTGGTAAACATACCCTAGTAGTTACTATAGTGAATAATTCCTTCAGTATTCATTGTAACTAGAAAAGATATTTTAATAAATTCTTTGCTCTAATCTTGGCTCTCCTTCAGGCCAATATCCACCATCAATTATTGGACCGATTTCATTAGGCTCGGTTCCTGATTTAAACGCTTCAAGTACAACCCCTTTCTCACCTCGCTCTGCAACAAGGCCGGTTTTAACATTTACCCTAACCAAACGTATGCCAGTTGGCACCCTGAATGGAATTGCTGGTCTCCCCTCTAATGCGGCAGACATAAAATCTCGAAATATTGGAGCAGCAACGGTCGATCCAGTTTCTTTATAACCCATAGGACGTGGAACATCAAAACCAACATATACACCAACAGCGAGATCAGGAGAAAACCCCACAAACCATGTATCAAAAGAGTCATTTGTGGTGCCTGTTTTACCTGCCAAGGGTTTGCCTACTTTACTAACTTTAACTCCTGTTCCTCTATCTACTACTCCTTTAAGCATTGATACCATTTGATAGGCAGTCTTCTTATCCAATAGTTTTCTTCTTAAATCCGGGGGCTGAGGAGGGCGCTGGTTTTTCCAAACTACATTCATACAATTATCGCAATCTCTAGTGTCATGGCGAAAAACAGTTTTCCCATATCGGTTTTGTATTCTATCAATTAAAGTGGGCTTAATTCCTTTACCCCCATTAACAATTATCGCATAAGCAGTGACCAGTCTAATAAGTGTCGTTTCTCCAGCACCTATCGATAAACTAAGTTGTGGAGGTATATTATCCATTACACCCAGTCGTTCCGCATACTTAAGAACTTTCCTGATTCCGAGTGTTTGTGCTAATCTGACAGTCATCAGATTTCTGGACTTTTCTATACCAAGACGCATGGGAATCGGCCCATAAAACTTTTTAGTATAATTGGCCGGTTTCCATTTCGGTAACCCTGGACCCTGGTCTATTACAAATGGAGCATCCAATACAAGTGTGGAAGGTGTAAACCCACTATCTAAAGCTGCCAAGTAAACAAATGGCTTGAAAGCTGAGCCCGGTTGACGCCAGGCTTGAGTAGCACGATTAAATTGGCTTGCTTTAAAATCAAGACCTCCTGACATTGCTAATACTCGACCAGTGTGGGGATCTATAGCGACAATTGCACCATTCACATCAGGGACTTGTCTTAGTCCCCATTTATCTTCACCTACCTTTTCAACTGAATTATTAGAAGCTAAGGGCTCGACTAAAATTATATCCGCCACTGATAATACGTCAGACGATTTTTTTACCATACGTCCTAGTTTCTGGTTTTTTTTCCACGATCTAGCCCAATTGAGCTCATCAAAAGGAATTTTTCCTTTTCTTCCACCCGACAATCCTATCAAAGCAAACCCTTCACTATCATCAACATGCAACACTATTGCCAATGACCAATTCCCTATTCCGGATGGAATTGGAATCTTTGTTAGTTTTTGCTCCCAATTTTTTATAGAATTGAAAGACATTAAAGGACCCCGCCAGCCATGACGACGGTCGTAAGCCACTAAACCTCTTCTTAACTCTTTCTGGGCAATTTTTTGTAAACGAGGATTTAATGTGGTTCGGACGGATAATCCCCCTTTATAAAGAACCGAATCTCCATAGCGACCGGATAACTCCCTTCTAACTTCTTCAGCAAAATAAGGCGCAACAACTATTGGAGATGGTTTTGCTTTTATAGTCTCTAAAGGTAATTTTTTTCTTAACCTACCCTCGCCTCGGGAAATATGACCATCTTCGACCATTCTTCCGATAACATAATTACGTCTAGTGATAGCAGATTTATAATGCCTAAACGGATTATAATTATTCGGTGCCTTAGGCAAAGCAGCCAAAAAAGCAGCTTCTTCGGTTTTCAATTCATCAAGAGATTTACCAAAATAATTATTTGCGGCCTCCGCTATACCGTAGGACCCCTGACCCAAATATATTTGATTAAGATATAGCTCCAGTATTTCATCTTTAGTGAATACTCGTTCCATTCGAAAAGCAATTATTGCCTCACGAATCTTCCTTACAAAAGAAACTTCTTTTGTAAGTAGGAAGTTCTGAGCCACTTGTTGAGTTATAGTTGACGCCCCAACAGGTCTACGACCCTTTCCATAATTTCGTATATTTGTAAAAATTGCTCGGATTACACCAAAAATGTCAATTCCAGGATGGCCATAAAAGTTTTTATCTTCCGCTGACAAGAATGCATTTATAGTACTTTGAGGAATACTAGACACAGGAACGAAAGAACGCCTCTGAAACGCATATTCTTCTAATAAGCTTCCATCTCCTGTATACACACGGGTCGTTATAGGAGGAGTATAATTTTCTAACTGCCTATAATCAGGTAAGTCTCTACCGTACTTCCAAAAAACCCATACACCCCCACCTACAGTTAGTAAACTAACTAGTATTGTCAGAGATATTATATATGCAATCCAACGTAGCATTTTTTCGTCAATGATTTGTCAACTGAAGGACTTACAAGAAAAATGATGCACTGCTCCAAAAGAAGATATTAATAGACATAATATGATTATGGCAAATTTAAGACCATTAATATTAAGGAGTTTTAATCTTAGAAAAGTGAAGATCAAAATATTTCAAAATAGCACGCTTCATAACGGCACATAACTTTCTCTTATATTCAGAATTATTTAAGAGGTTTTTCTCTTCTTTATTAGTTATATACCCCAGTTCAATCAATATAGACGGAACATCTGGAGCTTTTAAAACCGTAAAACCCGCTGACCGCCATGGTCGTTTGAGTAAAATAATGGATTTGGAAGCCTCTTTGAGAAGAATATCCCGTGCGAATATAATTGAAAGCTCGTTTGTTTTAGCCTGTGCAAAATCAATAAGAATATTTTGAACCTCATCGCTATAGGGCCCAAGATTGAGACCACCTATTACATCAGACTTATTCTCTTTATTGGCTAACTGCTGAGCTTCTACATCAGATGCTTTCTCTGAAAGTGTATATGCAGAAAAACCCCTTACTGTATTATCTTTGTGAGCATTAGCGTGAAGAGATAAAAATAAATCTGCATTCATGCCCCGTGCCTTAGCCATTCGATTACGAAGCGACACGAAAGTATCATCATCTCTAATCAACACAGTTTTAATTCGATTAGTCGCTCTCAATTGCCGATCTAATTCCTTAACGTAGTCAAGTACGAGATTTTTTTCATTTACTCCTGATACACCTATGGCCCCCGGATCTACTCCACCATGACCTGCATCGATCGCAATAACTGGCAGTCTTTTGTTTATTTTTTTTCGAAGGTTTTTAGAATGGGAATATTCATCTCTTATATGTCTTTGCCTAGGCCCCATAGTCTCGATAAACTCTTCTCTTGTCGTCGATATAAAATCAAAAACCAATCGCCATTTTTTACTATCCTGAGGGGGTATCATGAAATTATTTTTAACTTTTATTGGACCTCTTAAATCAATCACCAATCGCCCATTTCCAGGAGTAAAAAATCCATAGCGCAGTCCTTTTATATGTCCGCCTGATATTTTTTCTCGATTTTGAGGAATAAAGAATTCCACTTGAGGAAGATCAATTACTATTCGATATGGATCTTCTAGGCCAAATATATTGGGGCTAACCTTTTTATTAAGGTCTATTACAAATCTCGTTGAATTATCACGAAGACCTATACGAATATCCTCTACTCTAGTAATTTCTGCCAAAGCAGTCGATGCCAAAAAGTTTATCGCAGATAATACTATCAAAACAATTATATTTGTGATTAAAAGAGACACCAACCCTGAGAAACGAAAGCGTTTTGTTAGAAAAAGATAAAACATGGCCAAATTGACGCCTTTTTTAAAAAATAGTCTATAGTCACCAAAATTGTATTCTATTTGATAATAGCATTGTCGAAGCAGCTAAGCAGCGTTATCCTAGGAAAGGTAACTAATGTTGTTTTTAAGCAGAGTGTCCTTTGAAGTTGTACACCGTTGGATAAATATAGCTTAGCATTAATAAGGTTGAGCCAAATAATCAACTGGCGATCAAATTGCGGACACTTTACAAAGCGACTATAGTATTTGTTGTAACATCGAAGTTAGTTAAGAGAGTAAACTCTTTTGACGGGATTGGCGGTATAATTCTCGCCGTACTGGCTTTTAAAGTGCCGTTCTACGGTTAGAGGACGCCAATCTAGCTTCGCACACAGCGGATAAAATTCATCTGTGATTAACGGATGAAATGATAATTTCCGCGGAGCGAGTAATATGACAAAAAAGATTCTTATTGATGCGACCCATTCTGAAGAAACTCGGGTGGTTGTCGCCGAAAATTCAGATTTATTAGAATTTGATTACGAAACAACCACTAAAAGGCAACTAAAAGGCAACATATATCTTGCTAAAGTGACGAGAGTTGAACCGTCTCTACAAGCTGCATTCGTTGAGTTTGGTGGAAAAAGACATGGATTTTTAGCCTTTAATGAAATTCATCCTGATTACTACCGAATTCCTGTGGAAGACAAAGAAGCTCTTATTGCTGAAACAGATATTAGTGATGAAACTGAAGAACTCTACGATGATGTATCATCGAACGAAGAAGAGAAACCTGAAAAAAATAACCTAGAACAAGTAGAAGTTTTAGGTGGGAATGCTGAAGAAGATATAGCTGAGCTAGGTGATGCTCATCGTAAGCGGCTGCGCCAACTCACTAGAATGTATAAAATCCAAGAGGTTATTAAACGGAGGCAAATTTTACTAATTCAAGTAGTAAAAGAAGAACGAGGAAATAAGGGGGCTGCATTAACGACATACTTGTCTTTGCCTGGCAGATATTGTGTTTTAATGCCGAACACATCTCGAGGCGGTGGAATAAGTAGAAAAGTATCAAACTTAGCCCATAGAAAACGAATGAAAACCATCTTGTCGAATTTAGAAATCCCTGAAGGCATGGCAGTTATAATGAGAACTGCTGGGGTAGAAAGGAATAAAGCAGAAATACGCCGTGACTATGAATATTTAAGAAGAACCTGGGATAATATTAGAGAGCAAACACTTCAATCTTCAGCTCCAGCGCTTATCTATGAAGAAGGTGATTTAATAAAACGTTCTCTAAGAGATATTTATAATCGTGATATTGACGAAATAATTGTCGATGGCGAGGACGCATATAAAGCGGCCAGAGTATTAATGCGTACTATGATGCCATCTCATGTCAAACGGGTAAAAAAACATGCCAATGCTAATACACCTTTATTTAATCACTTCGGTATTGAATCACAAATTGATGAAATTTATGATCCTGTAGTAAGCCTGAAATCGGGCGGTTATATTGTAATTAATCCAACAGAAGCTCTAGTCGCTATAGATGTAAATTCAGGAAAAGCCACTAGAGAACGAAACGTTGAACAAACTGCTCGTAAAACTAATCTTGAAGCTGCCGATGAAGTAGCACGTCAATTGCGCCTGCGAGACCTGGCTGGCTTGGTGGTAATCGATTTCATTGATATGGATGAGAATCGTAATATAACGGCTATTGAACGCCGCATGAAAGAAGCAATGAAGGCTGATAGAGCAAGAATTCAAGTTGGCCGTATATCACAGCTCGGATTAATGGAGTTATCAAGGCAAAGATTACGACCAAGTATTCATGAAGCTAGCGCTCAAATTTGTATTCGCTGTGGAGGAAGTGGATATGTTCGCTCAACAGAGTCTACTGTTTTACGTGTTCTTAGAGCTATAGAAGAAGAGGGAACAAAAAATCGATCGAAGATAGTTACAATTAAAGTACCTAATGATGTTGCAATATATGTCCTTAACCAAAAAAGAGATATTATCAAAGATTTAGAAACTCGCTGTAATTTTAGAGTCTTTATTACCGTTGATAGTGATCTAACACCGCCAGATTACATAATGGAGAGAACTAACTTAAACGCCCCTGATGATGAAGTAATTTCTGAGACTATCGACAGTCGATCACTTGAACCAACTAATACAAATGAAAGCCGTTCTCAAAAACACAAACAGCGGCGTCGAGAAAAATCACCTGAAGAAGCAAAAGCAAGTGATGATTCACAGACCCAGGAAAATTCTAAGACAGATGAAACAGACAAAGATACAAACAAGTCCTCTCCAAGGCGTAGAGGACGCAGAGGTGGAAGAAGAAGAAGGAAAGCTGATGATAATTCCTTAGCCACTAATGCTGAATTAAAAGAATCGTCCTTAGATGAAGATAAGAAGCCACAAATGCCATCAGATAAACCAAATGGTGAAAACGAAGTAGAACCATTAGTCGCCTCTGACAACCCAACAAATGAACCCTCCAAAGGCTTAACCGAAAATAAACCAAAGAGAAGACGTTCACGGCGGCGTCCTCAAAAATTAGAAACTGATCAAAAAGTTGTAAAAAAAGACAAGGAAAAAGATAATGAAAAACGCATAGATGCAAATAATAAACCTGTTAAGAGAGAAACCTCTGATAAGGTGCTTCAGGATAAAAAGCCGACAGAAAATGCGTTAAAACAGAGTAAGGATAAGAAAGAATCTACTATCGACATTAAGGAAACTGAAAAAAAACGACCTAAGAGGTCTGGTTGGTGGAGTCGGGCATCATAAGCTGTATTTAATAACTCCAAGCCGATAGCCTTTTGCAGGCCTCCCTAATATCACTTTCCGCGCCAGCAAATGAGAAGCGAATGAAATATTTACCATTAAGTGGATCAAAATCAACTCCGGGAGTAGCCGCCACGTTCGCTTCTTGTAGCATTCTTTGACAAAAAGATGTGCTATCACTTGTAAAATTAGAGACGTCTACATAAATATAAAACGCTCCGTCGACAGGAGCTATTTTTTTAAATCCCAGCTTAGGCAACTCTTCCAAAAGAATTTCACGGTTAGTCCGATAATTATCTACATTTCTTTCCAGTTCATTAATACAATTGAAAGAGGCAATGGCTGCATATTGTGATAATGTTGGAGGAGATATAAATAAATTCTGAGCCAGGCATTCAATAGGACGAATTAACTCTTGAGGAGTAACCATCCACCCTAAACGCCAGCCTGTCATGGAAAAATATTTAGAAAAACTATTTATTATAATTGCACTTTTAGAAAACTTGGCAACAGTGGTAGGAGGAGAAACATAGTTAATTCCATGATATATTTCGTCAGAAATCATTCTAACAGAATTTTCATCACACCATTCGACAAGGACTCTCAGTCTTTCAGAATCTATCATTGATCCCGTTGGATTCGAGGGACTCGCAATTATTAAGCCATCGATATTACCAACATCTTCCAGTAACTTTATAGTCGGCTGAAACCTTTCCTTAACCGAGGTCTCTATAATAACTGGTTCAATTCCTAGTGCAATCAATATGTTGCGGTAAGCTGGATAGCCTGGAACAGTTAAAGCAACCCTATCTCCTGGATCAAATGCCGAAGCAAAGGCAAGAAGAAACGCACCAGATGAACCAGTAGTTATTACCATTCTTTCTAATGGTACAGAAACACCATAAAATTCCCCATAGTATTTCGAAATCCTTTTACGCAGTTGGAGCAATCCTAAAGAGTCAGTGTAACCAAGACGATCTTTATCAAGTAGTTTTTTAGCAGCTTCAATAACTTTTGCAGGAGCAGGTGTACTAGGTTGTCCAACTTCTAGATGAACTATTTTAGTGTTTTCTGAAAGTTGATTAGCCTCACGCATAACATCCATTACTATAAATGGATCAATCATTCCTCTACGGGCTATCTTAAGAGTCATGTTTTAAGCAATCAAAGACTTAATAATTGGTTCATTTGTAGAAATGCAACATACTTAGTTTGGGTTCACAACTAAAGTAATATCTACCTTATGGGTAGAAACATCAACTAAAGTCTCACTAAATTAAACTAACGATGTAGAGGATAAATTGTATTATCACTACTAAAAAACCATCATTATAAGACACCTTAAGAGTTAACTATTTATTATGAAAACTTGAAATTAATTTGATATAAATATCTATGCATACTTTTTTACGATTCAATCAATCTATAATTCTGATCTACTTAAATAGATTGCTACTAGTGTTAGTTGTTTTTATCGTATCACTTACCTCGCCTGTCGAAAGTCACGATAAAACATCGGGTTTTTTCCGCGATACAGAAGTTGAAAATATCATTAAATTCTATGCTGACCCGATTTTTAGAGCTGCAGGCCTTTCAGAAGAAGAAATAAAAATTTACCTAATCAAGGATGATAGCTTAAACGCCTTCGTTACATCTAACAAATCAATTTTTCTTACAAGCGGATTGCTAACGCATAGTAAATCATTAAACGATATTATTGGAGTAATAGCACATGAAACTGGTCATCTTGCCGGCGGTCACTTAACTAGAGTAAAAGCAGAAATAGATAACGCAGAGTTAAAGTATCTTTTTGCTGCAGCCTTAGGGGTGTTAGTGGGTGCTGCTAGTAAAAATGTTAATGCGGCGAATATGATTGTCCGAAGTGGCAAAGCTATAGCTCTTACAGAATTACTTAGATATAGCCGCTCTCAAGAGTCTGCAGCTGATACAGCAGCGATAAGATATTTAGAAACCACCAAACAATCTGCAAAAGGTTACGCAAATTTTTTTAGACAACTACGTTATGATCAGAGTCTTCATGGAGGACTTGAACAACCCTATTTATCAACTCATCCACTAAACAGTGAAAGACTTAGCTTTATAGAACATCACCTGGCTCAATCAACTTATACCAACGCTCAAGCGCCAGACAAACAGATAAGAGACCACAAAATCATACAAGCAAAACTTAATGGACTTTTTTTATCAAAGAAAAAAGTGTTTGAAAAATATCCAGAATATGACCACTCAACTCACGCATTATATGCCCGTGCAATATCAAATTATTTGGCAGGGGATATCTTAGAGTCAATTTCATTAATAGATCGACTAATCAAAAAAAATAAAAATTATCCATATTTTTATCAACTTAAGGGACTTATACTTTTTAAAAATGGACACTCGGAAGAATCATTACCATTCTTTGAAAAATCAATTGAATTAGCACCCAAGGAATCACTTTTACGCATCAATTTAGTCCAAGCACAGATTGAGTCAGGCAATAACAAATACTTGGAGTCAGCCAAAACACATTTAAACATGGCTACTAGCTTGGAATACAATTCATTAGAGACGTGGAGGTTGTTGACAATAGTTAGTGGTCGCTTAGGAAAAATGGGTGATATGAATCTTGCTCAATCTGAACTTGCATTTCTTAAAAGAAAGTATAAATCTGCTAAACAGTTTTCTGTTCAAGCCATGAAAAAACTTCCACTAGGTAGCCCTGGCTGGCTAAGAGCTAGGGACATCTTTGAAAGGACAAACCATAAAATTAAGTAAATTTGAATTAGTTAGAGTAAAACCGCTATTTGAAATCATTTTTCAAAATCAGCTTGTTCTTCGGGCATTGCTTGTCTAAAGACGTTCAATGACAAACAAGTCGAGTTAATCCTCATAGACACAGGATAATCTGTCATATCACAACCAAACCGTTCAGCATTATAAATTTGAGGAATTAAACAGCAATCAGCAATTGAAGGACTATTTCCGTGACAAAATTCTCCTGTATCAGGACTGTTAGTTAACAAAGCTTCGACGCCTTTCATTCCTTCACGTATCCAGTGTTTGTACCATTTATCATTTGCTATAGATTTACCATTATCTACGTTTTGAGAGATAAAATTTAATACCCTCAAATTATTTAGAGGATGAATATCACAAGCTATCGCCGAAGATAATGACCTAACTCTTGCACGACCATGGATATCCTTTGGCAACAGACTAATCTTATTTGGGAACGCTTCCTCAAGGTACTCAATAATTACCATTGATTGGGTTATTATTTGTCCATCATCTATTTCAAGTGCAGGAACAAGTCCTTGAGGATTAACGCCTAAATATTTCTCTGATCTTTGATCGCCTTCACGTAAATGCACAAATATCTGATCCAATTCCAGACCTTTAATGTTTAATGCAATTCTGACACGAAAAGCCGCTGATGATCTGTAATATCCATATAATTTCATTTGTTTTCCCTATCTTCATTTCCAAATAAAATAAAATTTCATATCGTTTAGTCAGTCCAGATTATGAATATCAAGGTCTGTTTGCATATCCCTATTAGAGAAACCAAAAATACGGCAGTAGAATGTCAACTCCGCTAAAAGAGCTTTCTTAATATTTTCAGCTTTTCTAAATCCATGTCCTTCACCTTCAAACTCAAGATATGAAACAGGCAATCCTTTAGAGGTCAATGCACTCACCATAGACTTTGCTTGATTGGGAGGAACAACTTCATCGTCTAATCCCTGAAAAAAAATAACTGGACAATTTAGTTTCTCAGTAAAATTTATGGGTGAGCGGTCGTAATATATAAATTTATCTTCAGGCAATGGTCCGATTATGCTGTCCATATAACGACTTTCGAACTTGTGTGTATCTCTTGCCAAAGCAAGTAAATCTCCGATCCCATAATAGCTGGCTCCCGCTCTAAAAATATCTCGAAAAGCAAGAGAAGCTAATGCAGTGTACCCACCAGCACTGCTTCCTCGAACTATCAATCTCTCAGGGTCAGCAAGACTGTTCTGCACAAGCCATTTTGCTCCTGAAACCATGTCATCAATATCTGTAACCCCCCATAACCCATTTAGAGATTCACGGTATTTTCTTCCAAAACCTGTACTTCCACGATAATTTATATCCAAAAATGCGAAACCTCGACTTGTCCAAAACTGTGTTGATAAATTCAAAGCGGCTGAGGTCGCCCCAGTAGGGCCACCGTGACAACGTATAATTGCTGGGGGTAGCTCACTATCTGGTTCCATATAGTCGTCATTCTTAGGAGGATAATAGAAACCATAACAAGTTTCATCTCTGGATGTATTAAATATAATTGATTGTCCTAATGAAATATATCTTTCCGGTATAGTATTCATTCTTGACTTTTCTATAACTTCATACTTTCCTGTATTAATCTCCAGACAGATAATCTGCGGAGATTCTAAACCAGACGCGCCGACAAAAATCACTTTAGAATCACTAACCTTAACATCTGATATTTGATTAAATGGAATATCAAAAGGTTCAAAACAGTTATTATTAACCAACCCAAGACGCCAAGTGCCTGAGCTCACACAACTAGCTACGATGCAGCCATCAGCACTAAAACCATAAGTTGACTGACCAAATACCCACTGGGGTAAACCAAATTCGGATTCAGACGGACAAATAGAAAAAATCTCTTCTCCGTCATACTTGTATAGATTCCACCAATTATTTTTATCAGATATAAAAATTAAATCTCCATTAGGTGACCACTCAGGCTGAAATATTGATTCATCTTCTCCTCCAGCTATTCTTTTTTTATCAATTATAGAACCGTCTTGATCAATTGCACCTGTCCATAAAACATTCCCTTCCCAAGGCATATTAGGAAAGTCCCAAGTTAACCAAGTTATACGATTTCCAGACTTGTTTATCCTAGGATTCGATACAAAGTCACAGTTATCGTGAATGACTTTTACTTTTCCGCTCTCAATGTCCACAGAAACCAAACTGTTATTTGGTACACCTAATTTTGAATGATGTTCTCGTACACATACTAAACGTTTTCTTTTCTTATCTAAGTGTAGGTCCGCGTATCTATCTCCATTATTATTGGTTACCGGATCAGGATTATTTTTCTTTTTTTGATGATAAATTCTTTGGTCACTAAAGTTAGTAAAAAAAAACTCGTCACCAACAACCAGAGCTGAACCACCACCATATTCGTGAACGCGAGTACGTATATTATAACCAGAAGGCGTTATATCAGCTATTTCATTACAATTCTTGGCTACTAAAATAGTTCTTCCACCCTCTGTGGGCCTCCCTTCTAACCAATAGATTTTATCATTTTCTAGAGCTAGAGCTGTCAACGATTTGCTTCCACTAGCTATATCATTAGCTGTAATTTCAGATCCCCAAGTGCCATAATCTTTTTTATAATGTTTCATATTCAGCGCTCAACTCTGTTAGTATGGATTAGTAAATTCCCATAAATAATTTTTTATTCTTTTTCAAGAAAAGACAAACAAATGACAACTATAATAGCTTCATCCAAACAGAGTAAGAAAACGTTTTCAGTCGAATGGAAAAAAACACCTGGTCTAATCCCCTATGATGAAGCTGTCTACAAAATGGAAGAAAGAGTTAACTCAATAAAAAATTCTACTTCACCTGGGCTAGTGTGGTTCGTAGAACATCCGTCAATTTATACAGCGGGAACCAGCTCAAAAAATCAAGACTTTCTTGGAACAATTCACCTTCCAATCTACAAAACTGGTCGAGGCGGACAATACACCTATCATGGACCTGGACAGAGAATAGTTTATGTTATGATTAATCTAAATGAATACGGGCGAGACGTCAGAGCGTACGTAAATAATTTACAAAAGTGGATAATATCAACTTTATCTACCTTTGGTGTTTATGCGGAACAGAAAAAAAACCGAGTGGGAGTCTGGATTAATCAGCCGGATGGCCGAGAGGATAAAATAGCTGCAGTCGGGGTTAGAGTTCGGCATTGGATCACATACCACGGGATATCAATTAACGTTTCACCGAACTTGTCTTATTACCAAGGAATAGTTTCGTGTGGTGTTAATAATAGTAAATTTGGGGTAACCAGTTTAAATGATTTAGGGATAAATATAACCATGAACGAACTAGACCAATCATTAAGAGATAATTTTACTAGAGTTTTCTCAACTAAAGATAAAAATATTACTGTGTCTCAAGATAATTTGAACTGAGCTCTATATATAGTTTATCAATTACTAAAATATAGTTATGCTGCAGTCATATATCCCATTAAATATATTATTCAAATTCAAGAATAACCTGATCTACTGCTAAGCTATCTCCGGGCGCTGCCAAGACTCGTTTTACCGTTCCATCTGAGTTGGAGTAAAGTATATTCTCCATTTTCATCGCCTCAACAACAGCCAACTCTTCTCCCGACCTTACCTTAGCTCCACTCTCAACTGAGATTGATACAAGTAGCCCAGGCATAGGTGATATTAAAGACTTGCTTTCATCAAGAGTAACTTTTTCGGGCATCACACTTAGTAAAGCCGCAGCACGTTTTGAAAAAACTCTTATTTCTGATTCTATTCCGCTATGAGTAATAATATAATCAGGATTTTTTCTATCTATTTGAAATGTATAGTGCTGACCTGAGATATTAGCAACTAACAGCACGTCACCAATTTCCCAATTAGAGGTAATCTCTATTTCAATATCTGTACCAATCAATATTTTACTATCTTGGCCTAATGATACTTTTACCTCTGTAGGCTCGTTATTAATAGACACTACATATTCTTCACTTTCTGGTAAGAGATGTGTATCAAATCTATTTAATGTGTTTCTTTCTCTGTTTTTTATTCTCATATGAATCAAAACGGCTGCAGCGATTATTCTATTTTTTACTTCGCCTATAGGCTTAATAGACACAAATCCATCAGGAAACTCATCTGAAATGAAATTAGTCGAAAGCTGTCCTCCCAAAAACCTCGGATGTGAAATAATCGCTGACAAGAATGATACGTTATTAGCAGTGCCCTTTATATAATAATTATCCAAAGCTGATTTCATGAGATCAATGGCCTCCCTACGGCCCTCACCATACGTAATGAGTTTCGAGATCATAGGATCATAGAAAATTGATATTTCTGAACCCTCTATAACGCCAGAGTCTAGTCTTACTGATCCCTGTTCCTCATCTGGTGGCTTATAATGGGTTAATCTACCAATTGAAGGCAAAAAATTACGTTTGGGGTCTTCTGCATAAATCCGACTCTCAATAGCCCAGCCAGTAATCGTTACATCATCTTGAGAGAAAGATAATTTTTCACCTGAAGCTATACTAATCATAAGTTCTACAAGATCTAGGCCTGTTACCATTTCTGTAACTGGGTGCTCCACCTGAAGTCGAGTGTTCATTTCTAAAAAGTAGAATTTCCCATATTGGTCAACAATAAATTCAACTGTACCCGCTGAACGATATTTAACTGCCCTAGCTAAATCACATGCCTGCTTACCCATGGCATCTCTTGTTTCTGGATCAAGTGCCACTGAAGGAGCTTCTTCTATCACCTTCTGATGACGTCGTTGAATTGAACATTCTCTTTCTCCTAAATGCACAATATTTCCAAAATTATCAGCAAGTATCTGAATTTCAATATGTCGTGGTTCTTCAATATATTTTTCTATAAATATGCGATCGTCATCAAAACTCGTTTTTGCTTCATTCATGGCTAATCTAAAGCAATCAGATACTTCAGATTCCGAATGAGCAATTCGCATTCCTTTACCACCTCCCCCTGCCGATGCTTTGATCATTACAGGGAAACCTATGTCTCTAGAAATTTTGATTGCGTTTTCTGCGGTATCAACAATTCCTAAATAACCAGGAACGGTATTGACCTTAGCTTTCTGCGCTATTTTTTTTGATTCTATTTTGTCTCCCATGGCAGCAATAGCTTCTGGGTCTGGGCCGATAAAAGTAACTCCTGATTTTCTTAGTGAAGATGCAAAAGAGGCATTTTCTGATAAAAATCCATAACCCGGATGAACGGCATCTGCACCCGTAGAAAGAGCAGCCTGAATAATTTTATTCTGAGATAAATAACTATCTGATGCTGCTGACGCTCCCAAGTAAACAGACTCATCTGCCAATTTAACAGCTGGCGAATCCACATCTGAATCAGAAAAGACCGCAACAGTAGAGATTCCCAACTCCCTACAAGTTCGTATTATTCGGCAAGCAATCTCTGCCCTATTGGCTATAAGTATTTTTTTAAACATTTATAGAAATTACGAAAGAATCTGCTAAGTCGCAATAAAATAGATGGCAATTACATACAGAAAGTTAAAAGATGTAAATTCATTAGTTTCAAACAATTTTTTACTCCATTGACATGAAGAAAGTTAGATTATTTAAGGAAGCAGTAGATCTATAGGGGAATATTATCGTGTTTTTTCCATATGTTATTTACTTCTTTATTTTCGAGCAAACGAAGTGCTCGACAAAGCCTTCTCCTAGTATTTCGCGGAAATATAACATCATCTATAAATCCTTTTTGAGCTGCTACAAACGGATTCGCAAATCTCTTTCTATATTCTTCCGTGCGCGCTTCAATTTTTTTTATGTCATCTTTGTCTTCTCGATAAATAATTTCCACTGCTCCTTTTGGCCCCATTACCGCTATCTCTGCAGTCGGCCAAGCATAATTGAGATCACCCCTTATATGTTTAGAAGACATCACGTCATAGGCGCCTCCATAAGCCTTTCGCGTTATGACTGTCACTTTCGGCACCGTAGCCTCAGCGTAAGCAAAAAGTAATTTTGCTCCATGCTTAATTATTCCCCCAAACTCCTGAGAAGTTCCAGGTAAAAATCCAGGAACATCCACAAAAGTTATTAATGGGATATTAAAGCAATCACAAAATCGGACAAATCGAGCTCCCTTTTTGGCGGAATCAATATCAAGACATCCGGCCAAAACTAATGGTTGGTTAGCAACAAAGCCTATTGTTCTGCCTTCCATTCGACCAAAACCAATTACTATATTTCCAGCATACTCAGGCTGTAATTCAAAAAAATCACCTTCATCGACAACCTTAACTATTAGCTCTTTAATGTCATATGGTTTCATAGAATCCCGAGGGACAAGGGAGTCAAGTGATGGCTCAGCCCGATCTATGGGGTCGGTAGTTTCAATTATAGGAGGTTTTTCACGATTACACATTGGCAAAAAATCAATGAATCTGCGAAGTTGTTCTAGTGTATCTATATCATTATCAAATGCACCGTCTGCGACGCCAGATTTTGTATTGTGTGTTGTCGCTCCACCAAGCTCTTCATGAGATACCTCTTCATGTGTAACCGTTTTAACGACATCGGGACCCGTTACAAACATGTATGATGTATCTCTTACCATAAAAATAAAATCTGTCATGGCAGGGGAGTATACGGCACCTCCTGCGCAGGGACCCATAATTGCCGAAATCTGAGGCACTACCCCAGAAGCATCAACATTACGTTGAAAAACCTCAGCATAACCTGCTAACGAACCAACACCCTCTTGAATTCTTGCTCCTCCCGAATCATTAAGCCCAATAATCGGAGCCCCAACACTTACGGCCTTATCCATCATTTTACAGATTTTTTTTGCATGGGCTTCAGATAGTGATCCCCCAAAAACAGTAAAGTCTTGGGAAAATACGAAAACAACTCTTCCATTAATTGTCCCCCAACCAGTGATAACACCATCCCCCGGTATCGGATCAACGTGAGCTGTGAGCTCATTAGGCTCCTGTTCGACAAACATATCCCACTCCTCAAAAGATCCCTCATCAACTAAAAGCTCTATGCGTTCCCTCGCTGTTAACTTTCCTTTTGAGTGTTGAGTGTCGATACGCTTTTGACCGCCACCTATCCGCGCTTTTTCTCTGCGGGTCTCGAGTTCATTAAGAATATCTTCCATAAAATATATCCGACTTATAATTGTTTTGATAAATGAAAAACAAAAAAATCAACAGTATGAGAGTTTAACCTACGAATTATAGTATAAATCAAAGAATCTTGACGCAGAAACTAAATCCTTATTGATTTTTTTTTGATTATTTTCTGATTCTTTATCAGTTCCCCATTCTTTTATCTGCCACCTTTCATCAACTGAACAAACCTTAAATGCCTCGTCCGCATTAATAAAACCTCGAGAAAGGGCTAATGCCACTATCAAAGACCCGCTTGCCATCGTAGCTAAACCCAAAGCTGCAAGATCAAATAAATCCCTTTTAATTAAATTATTACTAAGAGCTTTAATAGCTTCAACTGGCTGTTTTACAGGAATAACACCCGAGGTAACCACCAACTGAGAATCTAGCACATCTGACGCCCAGTCAACTAAAGGCTGCCATAAGGAATTTTGTAAGGTTATTAAAGAAAGTGGACTCTCTGCCTGATAACAAATTAGATCAGTTTCTGCATATGATAGAATTTTATCTCTATAAGATTCAATATCATTTGCTACTATATCTACTGCTGTGATAGCAATTTGAGTCATAGGCATTTCTTGAATTTTAATAATTTCTTCTTGTATACGCCATTCATTGGCAATCTCTTCAGCCAAACCAAAACTTGGCAAAACAAGTAATTTTTTATCCGGCGTTTTGAAAGGAGTTTTATCAAGAGTCACGGTAAATTCCATTCCTCTATTAATCTTATTTACACTTACTTCACTATAAAATTTCTTCATTAGGGTTTTTGATTCACATTAAGACCAAGTTTTTCCCAACTATTTACACAATGTCCGATAAGAGGTGCAACTAACTCTAATATATGGCCCGTAGTTGGATGAGGAAAAATAACAGAACGAGCATGAAGATGTAATTTTCGGGGTAAACCTTCGATTGTTGATTGATCTCTTCCATATCTAACGTCTCCAACAATGGGTGTTCCCAATAACTTACAGTGAACTCTAAGTTGATGAGTCCTTCCTGTAAGCGGTCTTAATCTCAGCCAAGATACTTTCTGACCAATATTATCAATTACAGAATAGTTTGTAATAGCAATTTGCCCCCCACTAATAGCCGTCATTTTTTCTCCTTCACGCCCAGCTAATTTTTTTATAGGCATCTCTATAGTGCCTTCACTTTCTTTGGGTGTTCCAGACACAAGCGCCCAATAGACCTTTTTTATCTCTTGTTCTCGAAACATTTTCGTCATATGCCTTGCTGCGGTGCTGGTTCTGGCGAGCAATAAAACTCCACTAGTGTCTTTATCTAAACGATGCACAAGTTTAGGTTTTATTTTATAATCAAAGGTCAAATCATTTAGTATCATATCTAAATGAATTTTGGTCTTACTCCCCCCCTGCACTGCTAGGCCACTTGGTTTGTTGATAGCTATAAGTGATTCATCTCTGTATAAAATATTTTTCTTAATCTCAGATAAAACTTTGGATATTGAACTATCCCGATTTCTAACCACATTATTTTTGGGGGCGCTTAGAAAATGTTGGTACATAGGAGGCAATCGTACTATCTGGCCAGCTAAAAGTTTTTGTCCAGGTTTGGCCCTTTGGCCATCGATTCTGATTTGTCCTGTACGTATCCACTTCACTAACATGCTGTATGTAGCGCCAGGAATTGCCTGCTGCAGCCATCTATCAAGTCGCACTTCCACATCATCAGCATCAATCTTTAAATGCTGAACAGTCTGCTTATTACTAATTGAGGTCACCCCAAAATTAACCGCATAAAACGAAGCCCCATAAACATAGCTAACACTGATAAAACAATGGACAATAGAATATATACAATGGCACTTGTTGTTTCACCACGTTCATAAATATTTATAACGTCATGTGAAAAAGCCGAAAATGTGGTGAAGGCGCCTAAAACTCCGATGACTAAAAAGGCACGAATTTCTATTGAAGGCGTCCAAACATGAGCAAAAGACGATACTAATATTCCCATTAAGAATGAACCTATGAGGTTAACTATTATCGTACTAAACGGAAATGAGTGACCTAACAGAAACGAAATTATATTCGATATATAATGTCGTCCTAAGGCTCCTATAGCGCCGCCCAATGCAATAGCAAATATCATCTTCATGGCTAAAGGCTAACCAGCGGAAAATATAATAGCAAGCTCTTGCCAACAAGCTATATTATGTCTGTTCCTTGCTAATATCATCATCGACTCCATCGCGGATTCTTTTCCAGTGCTCAAGTCTCTTTATAACCTCACTCTCAAAACCTCGATCAACTGGAAAATAGTATCTCCCCCTAGCCATTCCTTCAGGAAAGTAATTTTGACCCGAAAAACTCTCTTCTTTATCGTGGTCATAAGAATAGCCAACACCATAGCCAATGTCTTGCATCAACTTAGTAGGTGCATTTAATATGTGTTTTGGTGGTGATAAAGATCCAGATTTTTTAGCGTCGAGTAGTGCATTATTATACGCTTTATAAACGGAATTTGACTTAGGAGCGTTTGACAAATAGATGACGCACTGAACTAGCGCTAATTCCCCTTCAGGGCTACCAACCCTCTCGTAAGTTTGCCAAGTTGCGATCGCTTGGAGCAAAGCATTTGGATCCGCTAATCCCACATCCTCAATAGCAGCTCTGGTTAATCTGCGACTTATGAAATTAGGGTCCTCACCGCTTACTAACATTCTCGCCAGCCAATAAAGTGAAGCATCAACGTCTGATCCTCTTATAGATTTATGCAAGGCGCTAATCAGGTTGTAATGTGAGTCTCCTCCTTTATCATAAAGTGGAGCTTTTTTCTGAATTTTTTCTAATAATCCAGCACTATCTAGATTATCCCCATTTGGAAATGAAAATAGCTCCTCTGCTATATTCAACAAATAACGACCATCACCATCAGACATGTCCTTCAATAATTTGCGCGCTTTAATATCAATAGGAAGTTTCCTTTTCTGGCTTTCTTCTGCTCTTTGAAGGAGGGTTTCTAGACCATTATCGGATATACGACGCAATACTAATACTTGGCAACGAGATAATAATGCTGCGTTAAGCTCGAAAGAAGGGTTCTCCGTTGTAGCTCCTACTAAAGTTACTACACCATTTTCAACATAAGGGAGAAACCCATCTTGTTGAGCCTTATTAAACCTATGTATTTCGTCAATAAACAACAGCGTACCCTTGCCGTCCTGATGCAGTTTAGAAGCTTGTTCAAATATTTTACGCAGTTCTGAAACACCAGAAAAAACAGCAGATAAAGAAACGTATTCATAATCACAAATAGAGGCTAATAATCTTGCTATCGTAGTTTTGCCGCAGCCAGGCGGCCCCCATAAAATAATACTAATCAAGCGATTATTTTCTGCCATTTGACCTATTAATCCATCCGATCCGAGTAAATGATCTTGGCCGACTACATCGCTTAATAATTTCGGCCGTAGTCTATCAGCTAGCGGCCTGTATGCCTGGTTTGAAAAAAGTCCTCCTTTATAATTGAGGTCAGTCATCCGGGCACCGTAATTGTCAATACTTTCGAGTTTCTACTAATAGCAAGTCTCCAGACTTCAGCTCCTCTTGAAACAACTTCTAACAGTTCTCTTACTGAACTTATTTTATTACTATTTACACTTAAAATGATATCTCCTGGTCTAAATACAATTCGAGCTGCTGGACTGCCTCTTTTGACACTAGTAATCAAAACTCCTGTTGTTAAAAGACTCATTCCTTGTTCTTCAGCTACCGCGGGTGAGAGATTGACCACAGTTGCCCCCGAGATGGGATGAACACCTTTTAGTAATGTTTTTTCTCTTTGGGGTGTTTCGGGCGATAATTCCAAAGGTAAGGAAACTAAAATTACATTATTTTTTCTTCTCACTGATAATTGTGAAACTTCTCCAACTTTTCTTGTTGCTATTCGAAATTTTAGACTCTCAGTATCGTCCACTCTTTGGCCATCAACATGTGTTATTACATCACCTATTCTTATTCCGCTACGAATTGCTGGTCCAGAAGGATGTAACTTTGTTATTAAAGCTCCAATAGGCCTACCCATTCCCATGGCTTCAGCAATTTCTGATGTAATGTTTTGTATTTCAGCTCCCAACCAGGGACGTTGTAATCTACCCGATTTAGAAGCTCCATCCACAACTGTACGAACCATATTCGATGGAACAGCAAATCCTATTCCCTGGCTACCGCCGCTTCTACTAAAAATTGCAGTGTTAACCCCAGCTAATGTACCATCCATGCGAAGTAAAGCACCGCCAGAATTACCCGGATTTATTGCTGCATCAGTTTGAATAAAAAAATTGAAGTCAGAGATCCCAACATTTGTCCTAGCAAGACCCGAAATTATACCACTTGTTACTGTTTGACCAACACCAAACGGATTTCCAATCGCTATCACAAAATCTCCAACTTCCAATTCATCGCTATTTCCCAACTCAATGAAAGGAAATAATTGATCGTTTGTGTTAATTCTCAGTATAGCTAAATCAGAACGTTGATCCTCACGGATAACTCTGGCTTGAAATTCTCTTCTATCCGATAACACAACTTTTATTTCATCAGCACCTGAAATAACATGATAATTAGTTACAATTAAACCATCTTGACGAAGAATCACACCAGAACCAAGAGATCTTTCAATTCTCTCTTTTTCCAATCTGGGAAACCTATCACCGAAAAAACGTTGGAAAAAAGGATCATTAAAAAGAGGAGGAATTTGTCTGTTAACAGCCTTCCTTGTAAATATGTTAACTACAGCTGGAGAAGCCTTTTTTACAAGTTTAGAATAAGATGGGAGCCCCGAATTAGAAGCTAAAAGTTTATTTTCATGAGATCGAACAGTCGATGATATAAACAGCGGATTAAATACAAAAATAATCAATATAGATACTGATGAAAATAATCGAAAATATTGTATTTTGAGCATATCCTAGTAGCTTATCTAGTATTAAAATTTAGCCCATATATTAATATCATTATTGATAGCGCTTTTAAATAAATAAGGCCGCTATAAAGCGGCCTTGCTTGTTTAAAGTAAAATCAAAACTTAAGCTGCCTCTTCGTCAGCTTCTTCATCGATGTTAACTGGACCTGATTCTTGACCTTTGGCATCCTCGTCTCTATCAACCAGTTCCAATATTCCAACCGGCGCTGAGTCCCCATATCTAAATCCTGCCTTCAATACTCTAGTATAACCGCCATGGCGATCATTATATCTTTCTGCAAGACTGGTAAAAAGTTTTTCTGTTAAAGCTTTGTCTTTAATTATAGCCATAGCCCGCCGACGAGAGTGTAAATCACCTTTCTTGCCAAGCGTAATAAGCCTATCTACAACCCGACGTAACTCTTTAGCCTTAGGTAGTGTGGTTGTAATTTGTTCGTGTTTAATTATAGCTGCCGCCATATTTGAAAACATCGCTTTACGATGACTAGAAGTTCTGTTGAGCTTGCGCCCGCTCTTTCGGTGACGCATAAATTATACCCCCAATTAATGTTTCCTAGAATGGTTCTTCTAGTCGTTTGGCCATATCTTCTATATTTTCGGGTGGCCAACTTGCTATTTCCATACCTAAATGCAGTGTCATCTGAGATAAAACTTCCTTAATTTCATTTAGTGATTTTCTTCCAAAATTAGGAGTTCTTAGCATTTCTGCTTCTGTTTTTTGAACTAGGTCACCAATATAAATGATATTATCATTTTTTAAACAATTCGCTGAGCGAACAGATAGCTCTAGCTCATCAACTTTACGTAAGAGGTTACGGTTAAACTCTAACTCTTCTTGAACAACTTCAATCTGCTGCGCTGGTTGAGGTTCTTCAAAGTTAACGAATAACTGCAATTGATCTTGTAAAATTCTAGCTGCTAACGCAATCGTATCCTCAGCGTTGACAGCGCCATTAGTTTCTACATCCAATGTCAAGCTATCTAGATCGGTGCGTTCCCCTATTCTTGCATGTCCCACCTGGTATGAAACTTTTTTTACTGGAGAAAAAAGTGCATCTACAGGTATAAGCCCTATTGGAGCATCAGCTGCACGATTTTGAGCGGCGGGAACATAACCTGATCCAGTTTCAACTATCATTTCCATAACCACCCGTGCCCCTTGATCTAGCTCAAGTAAAACGTGATCAGGATCTAAGATTTCGATATCTGGACCGGTTTCTATCTGGCTTGCTGTAACTATTCCAGGTCCAAGTGCTGTAAGATGAATCCTCTTAGGACCCTCACTATGCATTCGGAGAGCCATATCTTTAACATTGAGCACTATATCAGTTATATCTTCTCGAACGCCTGGAATAGATGAAAACTCGTGCAGAACCCCTTCAATTTGTATAGAAGTTACCGCTGCACCTTGCAAAGAGGACAACAAAACTCTTCGCATAGCATTTCCCAGCGTCAAGCCAAAGCCACGCTCAAGTGGCTCAGCGACTATAGTCGATTGCCGAGCAGGGTTTATTCCTGGCTCTACTTTTAATTTCTCTGGCTTGATCAATTCAGTCCAATTCTTCTGCAGCATTTATTGCCTACCTTGAATATTAAATATAGCAGTTTAACAGATATCCACTCGGTCTTAACTGGCTCAGGCACTAATTAAAAAAGCCTCCGCCTAACTAAGAAAGCACACATGAATAACTGTCATATAAACGTTTCCTGGTTAAACGCGACGTCGTTTTCGGGGACGACACCCATTATGTGGTACTGGAGTTACATCACGGATAGCTGTGATTTCGAACCCTACCGCTTGTAAAGCACGAAGAGCTGACTCCCTGCCAGAGCCTGGTCCTTTAACCTGAACAGACAAAGTCTTCATTCCGTGTTCTTTCGCCTTTTGACCCGCATCTTCTGCAGCTATTTGGGCAGCATATGGCGTCGATTTACGGGAACCTTTAAAGCCCTGATTTCCTGCAGAGGACCAAGCTATAGTATTACCCTGAGCATCGGTAATAGTTATATGAGTATTATTAAATGTCGCATTAACATGCGCCATGCCCGAGGTAATATTCTTACGTTCGCGTCTTCTTACTCGAGTTGCTGTTGCTGCTTTTGCCATTACCACTTATCCGAAATATTAAAATTAAACTTTTTTCTTACCTGTAATTGGTCGAGCCTTTCCCTTTCGGGTTCTGGCATTTGTATGCGTCCTTTGACCATGAACAGGCAATCCTTTTCGATGACGGACCCCTCTATAGCAGCCTAGATCCATATATCGCTTTATGTTCATCGCTACTTCACGACGCAAATCGCCTTCAACTTGGTAATCATGATCAATAGACTCTCGAACGCGTATTACCTCATCATCAGTTAACTCATGCACTCGTCTCTCAAAGGGAACGCCGCATTTCTCACATATTTCCTCGGCCTTCTTGCGACCAATCCCATGTATGTAAGTAAGAGCAATAGGTAATCTCTTTTGTGTAGGAATATTAACTCCAGCTATACGTGCCAAATCATAAACTCCTTCATATTAGTCCAATATACTAATGTTTAAAAACTGAATACTGAAGCCGGCGGATTATATGGTTTTCTCCCGTCCGGTCAACTACTTACGCACCAGATATAACTTCATTTATTTGTTGTCTCACTTCTTCAATTGACTTCATACCATCAATCTGCTGTAGGATGCCTTTTTCCTTATAATGTGGCAGTATAGGAGCAGTTGCCTTATGATAAACCCCTAAACGCTTTACTAAGGTTTCAGCAGTGTCATCAGTTCGTCTCTCAGACTCATTCATCTCCAGCACTCGGGCATTAATCCTATCTACTAGGATTTTATCATCAACCGAGATTTCAATCACATAATCTATACTCAAATCCTTTTCACCCAACATAATATCTAAAGCTTCAGCTTGTGCAGTGGTTCGAGGAAAACCATCAAGAATAAACCCATTCAAACAGTCCGATTTAACTATTCTTTGAGAAATTATTTTAATCATAATTTCATCAGGCATCAAATTCCCTGAATCCATGACTTTTTTTGCTTGCTTTCCTATTTGATCACCTAAGTTAACAGCAGTTCTCAGCATGTCTCCCGTTGAGAGCTGAACTATTTTATGTTCTTCTTCCAAAAATTTTGCCTGAGTTCCTTTACCTGCTCCAGGCGGTCCAAGTAATATAATATTCATGAATTTTTAATATTTACCGTCATCCTCGACGCCCTTTTAGCCTAGACTTTCTAATCAACCCCTCATACTGATGCGCTAACAAGTAACTCTGTATTTGTGCAACTGTGTCCATTGCCACCACTACAACTATTAGTAGACTTGTCCCTCCAAAAAAGAATGGCAAAGAGAATTTAGAGATTAATATTTCTGGTAGTAAAGCTACAGCCACCAGATAAATTGCCCCAACAACCGTTAATCGAGAAAGAACGTAGTCAAAATAATCTGCAGTGTTTTTGCCCGGCCTAATGCCTGGAACAAAGCCACCATTCCCTTTTAGGTTCTCAGCAGTTTCAGTAGGGTTAAATACAATAGCTGTATAAAAAAAGGCAAAAAATGCTATCAAAAATGCGAAAACAATTAGAAAAAGTGGCTGCCCTCGTCCAAGATAAGCTGAAACAATACCAAGAAAGTCATTTCCTCCTCCTCCGGAAAATCCAGCTATAGACACCGGTGTTAACAAAATAGATGTTGCAAAAATAATTGGAATTACACCAGACGTATTAAGTTTTAGTGGGATATGGGACGCTTCTCCACCAAACATACGATTTCCCATTTGACGTTTTGGATACTGTACTATTATTCGTCTTTGAGCCCGTTCAAAAAATACAATAATTGCAATAACCGCAACAGCCATGATCAAGAAAGCAATAATTGCCAGAACTGGAAGAGCTCCCGTACGTCCCAGCTCAAGTGTAGACGCTAGTGCCGTGGGTAAATTTGCAACAATACCAGCAAAAATTATCAATGAAATCCCGTTGCCAACACCTCTTGCGGTTATTTGCTCTCCTAACCACATCAGAAACATCGTGCCCCCTACAATGGTGATAACAGTGCTAGCACGGAAAAACATACCCGGATCTCCAACAGCAGGACCCTGGGATGAGTTAAGCCCCTCAAGGCCTACTGACAGCCCATATGCCTGAATAACAGCTAACAGCACTGTTAGATAACGCGTATGTTGATTAATTTTTTTGCGTCCACTCTCTCCTTCTTTCTTCATAGCCTCATAGCGAGGAGAAATAGCGGTCATAAGCTGCATTATTATAGCGGCAGAAATATATGGAATAACGTTCAGTGCAAAAATACTCATGCGTGAAAGAGCTCCGCCCGCAAACGCATCAAAAACTCCTAAAATACCACCTGATTGCTGGGCAAAGATATCTCCAATAACTACTGGATCTATTCCAGGAATTGGAACAAAGGTCCCCAACCGATACACAATGAGCGCTCCTAAAGTAAACAAAAGTCTCTGTTTGAGTTCTTTTGCTTTTCCGAAGGCCCCAAAGTTAAAACTAGAGGCAAGCTGTTCTGTTGCGTTTGCCATCAAATATATCGTCCCGATATGCTATAACTTTTTACAATCTTGCGAATCATTAGCTACAAAGCAGTTCTATAATTATCATGCTATACTAAAAATAAAATTATATTCATCATTGATATGAATCTTCTTAGGTAATCTAGTTATTTTTTGATTTATCAGACTGATTAGAATCACGAGCTCCAGAGACCTTAGTTGTTTCTTCAATAACTATAGCTCCACCTAACTTTTCTACTAAAGCGATAGCCGGATTGCTCGCACTGGAGATTTTAATATTTATTTTTGACTTAAATTCACCACCACCTATCAAGCGAACTCCATCTAGGCGTCTTCGTATAACTCCTGAATCCATCAAAGTAGCTTCATTTATCTCTTTAACTGTATCGAGTTTACCCGCATCTATAGCTTTTTGAAGCTTTTCTAGGGTCAACTCCTGATAACGGCGTCGATTGGGTTTATTGAAACCTCGTTTTGGTAGACGTCTGTAAAGTGGCATCTGTCCACCTTCAAACCCTGCCAAAGAAACACCACTCCGAGATTTTTGACCTTTCATTCCCCTCCCAGCCGTCTTTCCAAGACCAGAACCAAGCCCTCTACCAGCTCGTTTCTTTGGTTTACGTGCTCCTGGATTATCGGATATCTGATTTAAGTTCATGATAGTTTCTTTCTAAAATCTTTGCCACAAAAGTCGATTAAATAGATTCCTCAACCCGAACAAGATGACTCACTTTATCAATCATACCACGTACCGCAGGGGTGTCCTCTAACTCACTAACACGATGCATTTTGTTCAATCCTAAACCGATTAGAGTTTTTCTCTGATCCTTTTGCCTGCCGATAGGGCTACCTATTTGAGTAACCCTAATGGATTTCTTTAAATTACTTGCCACGGGCACTCTCCTGACTTGTTGAATCTTCAGTACTGCCCCTCTGTCCAGTTATTTGCGATACTTTTAATCCCCTACGTGAAGCAACCAATCGTGGTGACGCAGTCTTGGAAAGAGCATCGAACGCAGCTTTAATCATATTGTGAGGATTAGAACTCCCAACCGATTTGGAAACAACATCTTGAACACCTAGGCATTCAAAAATAGCACGCAGAGGCCCCCCCGCTATAACACCAGTACCTGCAGGCGCAGCCCTAAGTATCACACGCCCAGCCCCATAACGACCGCGCATGTCATGATGGAGTGTACGACCTTCACGCAAAGGAACCCGGACCATAGTTGTTTTAGCCTGATCTGTTGCCTTTCTTATTGCCTCAGGAACTTCGCGCGCTTTACCTGATCCATGACCAACGCGACCATGACCGTCGCCAACAACAACAATAGCAGCAAAGCCAAATCTACGACCTCCCTTTACTACTTTGGCTACTCGGTTAATACTAACTAGCCTCTCAATTAAATCACTTTCTTCTCTTGATTCTCGTCGCCGTTTTGTCGGTGCCTGTGCCATAACAGAAATCCTTTAAAAATTTAGTCCAGCTTCACGGGCTGATTCAGCCAGTGCTTTAATTCTTCCGTGATACATATAACTGCCTCGATCAAATATTACCTTACTAACTCCAGCCTTCTTAGCACGTTCGGCAACCATTTTGCCTATCTCTGAAGCGGCTTCAACATTTGATCCCTTATCACCTTTGAACTCTTTATCCTTTGTTGATGCCTGAGTGATAGTGCGTCCCTCAATATCATCGATCAGTTGAGCATAGATATGTTTGCTAGATCTAAAAACAGAAAGTCGCGGCCGCATATTAGAAACTTTTTTTAATTTGGCGCGAGTTCGTGTTCGTCGTCGTTTAGCCAAATCGGAAGAACTGATGGTCATTTTTTCTTACCTTCTTTCCGCAATATCTGTTCCCCACGGTATCTTATACCTTTACCCTTGTAAGGTTCGGGTTTTCGAAAACTTCTAATCTCGGCAGCTACTTGTCCAACTACTTGTTTGTCAGCTCCGATTACTTCAATTGACGTCTGAGATTCGCACTTAATATCAATACCATCTGGAATAGGGTAAATAATGTCGTGGCTATACCCAAGCTGTAAATTCAATGTTTTTCCCTGAACAGAAGCCCTGTAACCAACACCTGTAATATCAAGAGATTTTGAATAGCCTTCAGCTACTCCAGTCAATAAATTTGACAAAACAGCTCGAGAAGTCCCCCACATCGCACGTGAATGTTTTGTATCTGACTTAGGTTTAACCCAAATCAGGTTTTGTTCCTGTGTTATCTCAACTTCACGAGGTAAAGAAACTGAAAGTTCTCCTACCTTACCTTTAGCGGAAACAATCTGATCCATTATATTTACATCAGTTCCTTCAGGAATAACTACTGGATTTTTTCCCACACGCGACATAATTAATAGCTCCGTATATATAGAGGACTAAAAAACATGGCACAGAACCTCGCCACCAACATTCTGTGATCGAGCATCATGATCAGCGAGTACACCTTTAGGAGTTGATAAAATTGCAACCCCGAGCCCATCATAAACTTTCGCCAAATCACTGATCTTGGAATAAACTCTTTGTCCAGGACGCGAGACTCTTTGTATTTCGTGAATAACTGGTTCACCTTCATAATACTTCAGTTGAATAGTTAGCTCCGAAATACCATTTCTGATCTCAGCCTGACTATATCCTCTTATGTAACCTTCACTTTGTAGAACATCTAGAACATTAGCTCTTAGTTTAGAGGCAGGCGAAATAATAGATGACATGCCAGCTCTTTGACCATTCCGTATTCGAGTCAGCATATCACCAAGAGGATCACTCATTGACATGTTAGTTCTCCTTTACCAACTTGATTTGACCATGCCTGGAACGTATCCAGTGGAAGCCAAGCCGCGCACAGCTATACGCGACATTCGAAATTTTCTGTAAACCCCTCTCGGCCTACCAGTTAACTCGCATCTATTACGGATACGAACCCTGGAAGAATTTCGTGGTAGCTTGGCTAACTTCATTCGAGCAGCAAAGCGATCCTCTGGACCACAAGATGGATCTTTTGCAATAGACTTTAATTGCTCCCGTTTTGCAGCAAACCTCTCAGCCATTGCACGCCTCTTCTTATTTCTCTCTATCGAACTTTTTTTCGCCATACTCTATCTCTCTCAAACTTAATTATTTATTGGCATTTCAAAGCCTCTTAGTAATTGACGTGCCTCGTCATCACTATTGGCTGTGGTACAAATAACAACATCCATACCTCGTATTTCATCTATCTCGTCATAGTTTATTTCGGGAAAAACAATCTGTTCTTTAAGCCCCAATGCGAAGTTACCTCTTCCATCAAAGCTATTACGACTTAAGCCTCGAAAGTCACGTACCCGAGGTAAAGCTATGGTTACTAATCGATCAAGAAACTCATACATTCGATCTCCTCTAAGAGTAACCTTGCAACCTACGGCCATTCCCTCACGCAATTTAAAATTTGCTACCGACTTCCTAGCACGACATAAAACAGGCTTTTGACCAGAAATTAACGTCATTTCATTAACAGCCGAGTCAATTTTTTTTGCATCTTGTGATGCTTCGCCTATGCCCATGTTCAATACTATCTTTTCGATTCTTGGCACCTGATGATCATTACCATAACCAAATTCTTCTTTGAGACTGGGTTTTATTACTGAGTTATATTGTTCATTTAAACGAGTTGTCATTATGCACCTAACTGTCGATAACCTCTCCCGACCTAATAGCGTAACGAACTTTACTGCCATCTTCGAGAGATTTATAACCAACGCGGGTAGGTTGGCCTGTTTTAGGATCAATTAGCGCAACATTAGAGGCGTGCACAAGTGCTTCAAATTCATTAATTCCACCCGGTGATGTTTGAGTTGGCTTTTGGTGTCGTTTAATCATATTGACCCCCTGAACCAAAACACGATTTTTTTCCCGATCAACGCGCAAAACTTCACCGCTTTTTCCCTTTTCACGGCCTGTAAGAACTATAACGTTATCACCTCTACGGATTTTCATTTTTATCTTTTCACCTATCTTATGCTTCATTCATAGAACCTCCGGAGCCAATGAAACTATTTTCATGTAACGCTTAGCTCGAAGTTCTCGTGTCACTGGACCAAAAATTCTCGTTCCAATAGGTTCTCCTTGCGGATCAAGTAAAACTGCAGCATTACGATCAAAGCGAATTGTGCTTCCATCTTCACGTTGAATATCACTTTTTGTTCTAACTATTAGCGCACGATGAATTTCTCCCTTTTTAACCCGACCACGAGGTATCGCTTCTTTAACTGAAACGACTATTACATCACCAACTGCAGCGGTCATATGCTTCGATCCGCCCAGCACTTTGATGCACTGGACCCTTCTTGCGCCACTATTATCGGCGACCGAAAGGTTGGTTTGCATCTGTATCATAGTCGTGATCCTCTTCCATTCATTAGTTATGCGCTAACTTTTTCAATAACTTCAAAACGCTTATTTCGCGAAATAGGTCGACATTCACGAATCCTAACCTTATCACCTACTGCCAAGCTGTCTGATTCATCATGCGCAGCATACTTTTTAGACCGGGTAATAATTTTCTTATAAAGAGGATGCATAACTCTTCTATCAATACGAACAAGTACTGTCTTGTCCATCTTATCACTTACAACCTCACCAGTAAGAACACGTCGCGGCATATCTATCCTACTCCTAATAATTATTTTGAATTAAGACGTTCATTTAAAACGGTCTTGACTCGAGCAACATCTCTTCTTACCTGGCGCTGTCTCGCAGTATTTTCGAGTTGTCCACTAGCTTTTTGGAAACGCAAGTTAAATGCTTCCTTCTTTAAATCACGGACCTCTTCTTGCAATTCGTCATCGCTTTTTGATCGATATTCAACAACTTTCATAATTCAGCTAGCCCCCAACCTACTTACAATTTTTGTTTGAAGAGGGAGCTTAGCTGCTGCAAGACGGAACGCCTCTTCTGCTACATCCTGTGAAACTCCATCAAGTTCAAACATTACACGCCCAGGTTTAACTCTAACCATCCAATATTCCGGTGTACCTTTACCTTTACCCATTCTCACCTCTGCAGGTTTGGTGCTGACAGGCACATCGGGGAATATTCGTATCCATACTCTGCCTGATCTTTTCATGTGCCTCGTCATTGCTCTTCTGGCAGCTTCAATTTGACGTGCAGTAACACGGCCTGGTGTAAGCGCCTTCAGACCGTAAGATCCAAAATTTAAAGCCGTTCCAGAAGTCGCAAAACCATGCATGCGGCCCTTATGTTGTTTCCGAAATTTTGTTCTTTTTGGACTAAGCATTTAATATCTACCTACTCTTTCTTTAACGTTGAGCAGTTCCACCTGACTGTTGCTGCTCAGAACGAATATCCTGAGCCATTGGGTTGTGTTCCATTATCTCTCCACGATAAACCCATACTTTTACTCCACAAGCTCCGTATGTGGTCTGAGCCGTGGCTGTTCCATATTGAACGTCAGCCCTCAAAGTATGCAAAGGCACACTGCCTTCAAGATATTGTTCGGTGCGAGCAATTTCTGCCCCACCTAAACGACCGCCACACATAACTCGAACGCCTCCAGCTCCTAATCTCATTGCGTTTTGTACAGATCTTTTCATAGCACGGCGAAATCCCACTCTACGTTCGAGTTGCTGTGCTATATTTTCAGCTACTAAAACCGCATCAATTTCAGGCTTTCGAACCTCTACTATATTAAGACTTACTTCAGCGCCCGTTCGCTCCGCCACATCAGAACGCAATTTCTCTATATCAGCACCTTTTTTGCCAATTACTACTCCTGGACGAGCTGTATGAATAGTTATTCGGGCCTTCTTCGCAGGGCGTTCGATAATAATTTTACTTATGCCAGCTGCAGATAAGCGTTTGTCTAGAAATTTACGAAGTTCCAAGTCTTCAAGAAGCAAATTTCCATAACCATTTCCTTCCGCGTACCAGCGCGAATCCCAAGTGCGATTTATACCTATCCTAAGCCCAATAGGATTAACCTTTTGACCCATTACAAACCCTCCTCTTGTTCACGTACTACAAGCGTAATGCTACTAAAAGGTTTTAATATTCGTGCCATTCGACCACGCGCTCTAGGACGCCAACGTTTCATAACCATTCCTTTGCCTACAGTTGCTTCAGAAACAATCAGCCGATCAACATCTAACTGATGGTTATTTTCAGCATTGGCTATTGCACTTTCTAAACCTGCTTTAACAGCAATTGATATTCTTTTTCTCGAAAACTCTAGTTCTCTCAGCGCAACTTGTACGTTTTTTCCACGTATTGATTGAGCTACTAAATTTAATTTTTGAGGGCTAATTCTAAGAGATCTGACTACAGCCTTAGCCTCATTATCTTTTTCCGACCTTGGAAATGATTTTTTTCCCATGATCAGGTCCTTCTAACTTTCCGATCAGCAGTATGACCATAATAGGTTCTAGTAGGTGAGAACTCACCAAACTTATGCCCAACCATATTTTCGGTTACAAGTACCGGTATAAACTTCTGGCCATTATGAACGCCAAAAGTTAGCCCAACGAATTGAGGTAATATAGTCGACCTTCGAGACCACGTTTTTATAACATCATTTCGACCTGAACCACGAACAGATTCCGCTTTTTTAAGCAGATAACTATCTATAAATGGACCTTTCCATATAGATCGAGCCACCCTAAACCTCCTCTACTTAGTACGCCGGCGAAGAATCAAAGATTGCGTACTTTTATTAGATCGCGTTCTTTTACCCTTCGTAGGCTTACCCCACGGTGTTACTGGGTGACGGCCTCCAGAGGTCCGCCCTTCACCACCACCATGAGGATGATCAATCGGATTCATAGCTACTCCGCGCACCGAAGGTCGTTTACCTATCCAACGGTTTCTGCCAGCCTTACCCAATTTTATATTTGATTTATCAGCGTTTGAAACTGCACCAATGGTGGCCATACATTCTGCTCGCACCATTCTGACTTCGCCAGAAGTAAGTTTTAACAAAGCATAACCTTGGTCTCGTCCAACTAATTGAACGTAGGTGCCACCTGCACGGGCTAATTTGCCACCTCCCGACGATTTCAACTCTACATTGTGTATTATGGTTCCTATAGGAATGGAACTTAATGGCATTGCGTTACCAGGTTTTATGTCTGCCTTATCACTAGAGACAACAGTATCACCAACTCTTAATCTTTGAGGCGCAAGAATATAGCTCATTTCTTCATCTTGGTATTTGATCAGAGCTATAAATGCGCTTCGATTTGGATCGTATTCAATCCTCTCTACGGTTGCGGGAATATCAAACTTATTTCGCCTAAAATCAATTTTTCTATATAACCTCTTATGACCTCCTCCTCTCCTTCTAGCAGTGATTCTGCCAGTGTTATTTCGCCCACCTTTTTTGGATAAACCTTCAGTTAAAGGCTTATGTGGATCTCCCTTCCAAAGAGCAGATCTATCAACAAGCACTAACCCGCGTTGTCCCGGAGTATTTGGTTTATATTGTTTTAGTGCCATAAATTCCCCCTATAGACCAGATGAAATATCTATTGATTCGCCATCGGCCAATCGCACTAACGCTTTTTTATAATCAGATGTTCTACCTAAACGTCCTCTGAATCTTTTAGTTTTTCCAACCTGCCTTAATGTATTCACCCCTTCGACTTTAACACCAAAGAGACCTTCTATAGCGGCCCTGATTTCTGGTTTAGTTGCATTTAGAGGTACCCGAAACACGACCTGATTATGCTCAGAAACAAGAGTTGATTTCTCTGTTATCACTGGATAACGAACGATATCATACATTCTTTCCTGTGAGATTTTTATACGACCACGTGGCTTACGTTTAACACTCATCTCAGCCGCTCCTGTAATTGCTCAACAGCCGTTCGGGTAAGAACTAGTTTATCACGACGTAAAATATCAAATACGTTAGCTCCCATTTGGGGCAAGAGATCAATACCTGGTATATTTCGCGTTGCTAATATCAGATTGCCATCTAACTCTTCACTATCAACAATTAAGGCTGATGTTAAGCCTAGTTTTTCAAGAGCTGTAGCTACTGGTTTTGTTCTTGGTTCACTTGTTTTTGCCTCATCTAAAATTATTAACTTACCATCTGCTTGTTTTGCAGAAAGAGCAGTCTTTAATGCCAGACGGCGGACCTTTTTAGGCATAGAAATCTCATGACTACGAGGTGATGGACCAAATGTTGTTTGCCCTCCTCGCATCTGCGCCGATCTGTTGCTTCCCCGACGAGCTCTGCCTGTCCCCTTTTGCCTAAAAGGTTTAGCGCCAGTACCAGAAATTTCACCGACAGTCTTCGTTTTATGGGTTCCTTGTCTTCTCTTAGCAAGTTGATAGTTTACCATGCGGCTCAACAAATCCTTGCGGACAGGCACGCCAAAAATACCTTCATCGAGTTCAATCTCTCCAGCTTCTTTATTTTCCAAACTAACAACTTTACATTTCATAACAAACCTTCCCCGACCTATTCACTTTGCTCTTCAGAATCGGAAGCTTCTATATTCTCATCGATGGCATCTGAAACTTCATCTTCATGTGATTTAGCTTCTTCTTCAGCAGGTTCTTTTAAATTAACCTGATCTTTTGAATCATTTTTACTGTCTTCATTTAAGATTGCCGCGGGATAAGGAAGATCTTCTGGAGCTTTCTTTTTTATTGAATCACTCAGTAAAACATAGCTCCCACTAGATCCCGGCACAGCACCCTCAACTGCTATTAAACCGTCATCTGAGTTGGTTAAAACGACACGAAGGTTTTGAACTGTAACCTTTTCATCACCCATATGTCCTGCCATCTTTTTGCCTTTGAATACTTTTCCAGGATATTGGCATTGACCAGTTGACCCATGACTTCTATGAGAAATCGAAACACCATGGGAAGCCCTTAAGCCGGAAAAATTGTGCCTTTTCATCGCACCTGCAAATCCCTTACCAATTGAGGTTCCAGACACATCAACAAATTGTCCCGCTAAAAAGTGTGATGCGGAAATTTCAGCACCAGATTCCAATAAAGCATCTTCACTGACCCTGAATTCAGCTAACTTTAACTTTGGCTCAACCTTGGCTTTTGCAAAATGACCTCTCATTGCCTTGCTGACTCTTTTGGATTTGGCGTTTCCAATTCCAACTTGAACAGCATTATAACCATCACGTTCTTTTGTTTTTTGGGAAACCACCTGACATCCTTCTACCTTAAGAAGAGTAACTGGCAAATGATTCCCCGTTTCATCAAAAACGCGAGTCATTCCAAGCTTCTGTGCAATTAATCCTGTTCTCATCAACACACCTTAACCTTAAAGTTTAATCTCAACATCTACACCAGCAGCTAGGTCTAGTTTCATCAGTGCATCCACGGTCTGCGGTGTTGGATCAATTATATCAAGTAACCGTTTATGCGTTCGTATTTCAAATTGTTCTCGTGATTTTTTATTAACGTGAGGAGAACGCAATACAGTAAATTTTTCAATACGTGTCGGAAGAGGTATTGGCCCTCGAACGTCAGCTCCAGTTCGCTTGGCAGTACCAACAATATCGGTTGCCGATTGATCAAGAATTCTGTGATCAAATGCCTTTAATCGTATACGAATATGTTGGCTATCCATTATTCTTTCCTATAAAAAATCAGAGACAAAAAGGCTGCTGACATCCATTTATCTATTCAACAATCGAGGTAACAACGCCCGCACCCACTGTACGACCGCCTTCCCGAATTGCAAATCTAAGTCCTTCGTCCATCGCTATCGGAGCAATTAAAT
>Ga0310344_10000103_pt1 | contig 69811 bp, 67 predicted proteins | sample HC15DNA20200_MG_FD_203801 | JGI IMG/M metagenome (GOLD analysis project Ga0310344, IMG submission 203801) | Marine microbial communities from station ALOHA, North Pacific Subtropical Gyre - HC15-DNA-20-200_MG | ecosystem: Environmental > Aquatic > Marine > Oceanic | place: Pacific Ocean: North... | reverse complement strand
AGACCAGGCATTGGCAGCTGCCCATATAATGAGTCCGCCTTTTAGAAGCAAAGAACATCGCGATGCTATCTGGGGAGGTTTGCAGTCGGGTGCGTTACAGACCACGGCAACTGATCATTGTGCTTTCTGTGCCCCGCAGAAAGCTCTCGGCAAAGATAATTTTGCGATGACCCCTAACGGTTGTGGGGGTATAGAGGATCGTTTATCGATCCTGTGGGATAGAGGGGTTAAAACCGGGTTGATTACGCCGAATGAGTTTGTGCGTATTACGTCCACTGCTGCTGCAAAAATTTTTAATGTGTATCCTCGCAAAGGGGAAATTCGTATTGGCTCTGATGCAGATATAGTTGTTTGGGATCCGGAGGCTTCCCGGACAGTGTCGGCAAGCACGCACCATTCAAACATGGATTTTAATCTTTATGAAGGTATGCATTTAACCGGTTTAGCGCGGGCCACAGTTAGCCACGGTAAAAAGGTTTGGGATGGATCCGAACTTCATGTAGAAACGGGTGTAGGGCAATACATTTCTCGCCCAACTTATTCTAATGTTTTCGACCGCGTTAGAAAGTACGAGGCTCTAAATGCTCCGAGGCGAGTGGAAAGAGCCGAAGCTGCAGAATAACTTGATGTTCTGTTACTAACGGTAAGCTTTGAGTGCTCATTTCTGTACTTATAAGATGTGAAATATCTGAAGTGCCCATAGCAGCCTATAAATCGCTACACTGCGTTCGCTCTCGATATCATAGCGTTTAAAAGCACGTCGCATCCTGCTGCCAGGTCGTGAGGTGCTGCTTCTTCAATTTCGTTATGACTGATCCCATCTTCGCAGGGAATAAATATCATGGCCGTCGGCGCAACGCGGGATACATAAACAGCGTCGTGACCCGCCCCCGAAGTAATTTTCCGGTTGTCTAAACCAAGGGTATCTGCAGCTTCTTGAACAGCTTCGATGCATTTCTTATCAAATGCTACAGGTTCAGAATACCATATACGTTGGAAGTTCAGTTTAAGTTTGAGTTGATCAGCAGTATTTTTGCAGAAGTTATGAAATTCGTTTTCCATGTTATCAAGGATTTCCGCATCCGGATGACGAATGTCTGCGCGAAAAAATACGCGTCCCGGAATGACGTTTGTAGAATTGGGGTTAACCTCCATATAACCTATGGTTGTCCGGCCGTCAGGCGTGTTCGCATTCCCAATACGGTGAGCTTCTGTAATCATGTTTGAAACTCCAACGAGAGCATCTTTTCGTCTCTCCATGGGAGTTGTCCCCGCGTGTGATTCCATACCCGTAACTTCGATTTCAAACCAGCGGATGCCCTGAACACCCTGAACCACGCCGATTGTTTTATTTTCAGCTTCAAGAATTGGGCCTTGTTCAATATGCGCTTCAAAAAAGGCTCCAATTTTACGCTCGCCGCACTTAGTAGAGCCCGCATAGCCTATTCGTTTTAACTCTTCGCCAATTGTATTTCCTTCACGGTCTTCGCAAGCTAAACCCTGTTCCAGGGTAAATTCGCCACCAAAAACTCCGGAACCAATCATCGCGGGTGCAAATCGAGATCCTTCTTCATTAGTCCATGCGGAAATTTCAATAGGCGCATTTGTTTGATAGTTTAAATCGTTTAGAGTTCTTATTACCTCAAGGCCTGCAAGAACTCCGTAAATCCCATCATATTTCCCCCCAGTCGGCTGGCTGTCAATGTGGCTACCGGTACATACGGCGGGAAGTGAATTGTCTTTTCCTGGGCGCCTGGCAAAAATGTTGCCCATTTCATCAAGCTCCACTGTACATCCCGCAGCTTCACACCACTCGACATATAAATCACGGGCTGTTTTGTCCTCGTCCGTTAGCGCCAGTCTACAGACACCACCTTTTTCAGTTGCTCCAATTTTTGCCATTTCCATCAGGCTATCCCACAGGCGATCACCGTTTACTTTGATATTCTTCAATTTGAATCTCCCTCAGAGATATTAATTATAATAAATTATGATTATTTCAGTTGTTGGATTATCATAATGTATGCCGTATTGTTACTGACTAACTGAAAGTTGTTTCTTAGAGACCAAGTAAAGTGTTCTCCATAAATTAATCCAATTTATACCCTTCTCGCAATGTTACTATATGTTTCAGGACGCCTATCCCTATAAAATTGCCATTGGTCACGCACTTCTCGTATGAGGGAAAAATCTAAGTCTGCGACTACAAGTGCATCCTGATCGTCCGGCCCTTGGTTAAGCACATTTCCTCTGGGGTCAGTAAAGTAGCTTGAACCATAGAATAAGTGATTGCCTAGTTTTGGTTCTGTCCCTACCCTGTTGTTGGCTCCAATAAATATGCCGTTAGCTACAGCAGCACCAGGTTGTTCTAGAGTCCAAATATGATCGCTAACGCCCCGAAATGTAGCAGAAGGATTAAATACTAGTTCGGCACCATTTAGAGACAATTCCCGCCAGCCTTCTGGGAAGTGCCGGTCATAGCATATGTATACCGCAATTTTCCCCACGGATGTTTCAAAGACTGGAAAACCTATATTTCCAGAAGTAAAATAATATTTTTCGTCGAATCCCGAAATTTTTGGTATGTGTATCTTTCGAAATTTTCCGAGATAACGGCCATCTGCATCGATAACAGCAGCAGTATTGTATAGTTTGCCGTCGTTTCCTGACTCATAGATTGGTGAAACAATAACCATATTTAGCCGTTTTGCTGTTTCCATCATTAACTGTGTGGTGGGGCCGTCTGGGATCGGTTCAGCGGTGCCAAACCACCGCGAATCAATTTCGGCAGGAAAGTATGGCATAGTCCAAACCTCTTGTAATCCTATCACCTGAACGCCTTGTTCTGCCGCTTTTTCCATGAGAGGCAAGTGAGCATCAATCATGCAATTTCGTATTTTTTCAAAAGAGTCGGTTTTGGGATCAGCTTTAAGTTCCATTTGGATTAACGCAGCTTTTACGACACTCATGATTTATTTTCTCCCTTACACAAGTTAATGCACTTTAGCCATGCCAATCGGCTATTTTAGTATAGGCGTCTGGCCGACGATCACGGTAAAATGGCCAAGCTTTACGTACTTCATGAATCATATTCAGATCAAGTTCAGCGATTACTAACTCGTCGTTATTGGATGATCCTTGGTTTATAATTTCGCCTCTAGGGTTGACAAAATAGCTTGAGCCATAGAATTCACCTTTTTCCCATGGCTTTTCTATTCCCACCCTATTGTTAGCACCAATATATACGCCATTAGCTACTGCAGATGCTGGCTGTTCAATATGCCATAAGTGATCGCTTAAACCTTTTGTGGTTGCTGATGGATTGAAAATTATTTCAGCACCGTTAAGTGCAAGTTCACGCCAACCTTCAGGAAAATGGCGATCATAGCAAATATAAACACCAATTTTACAAAAAGCTGTTTCGAATACAGGGTACCCTAGGTCGCCAGGTTTGAAAAAAAACTTTTCATGGAACCCGTTTGTATGGGGGATGTGGATTTTACGGAATTTTCCTAAATAACTACCATCCGCATCAATGACAGCTGCAGTATTATAGTAAATTCCTGTATTGTGTACCTCATAAATGGGAACTACCAATACCATTCCAAATTCTTTGGCTATGGCCTGCATATGCCGAGTGGTTGGCCCATCAGGAATAGGTTCAGCTGCACCATACCACTTTGGATCTTGGCCAGCACACACATAGGGAATGTTAAAGATTTCTTGTAACCCAAGAATTTGTACGCCACTACTTGCTGCCTTTTCTATGTGCGGCATGTGTGCAGCAAGCATTTTTTCTTTAATCAAATCGGGGGAGTCATGGACTGCATCACCTTTAAGGCTCATCTGTATCAGGCCGGCTTTTATTACCGTCATTAATAAATTTCCTCTATTTGCTTGACCATTAAATTTAATTTACTCTGTCAATTTATTAAGTAGTTTTAATATTAACCGAATACGCAAGCGATACTTTCCAGGTTATGTCCTATTACTGCACCTTCACACAAAGAGTATTATTGCACTTTATCATTTTCTCATAAAATATAGAAATAACTCATTCCATGTGTTGCGAAGTGTTATTATAGACTATCAAATTTATTCCATCATTGGAAAACTAAGGTTCACTCCACTCCGGATTCCGTCAGGCCAACGCGAAGTAATAGTTTTTACTTTTGTATTAAATCTGACACCTTCCATCCCGTGCATATTATGATCACCAAATAGTGACCGCTTCCAGCCGCCAAAACTATGATATGCAACCGGTACAGGAATAGGCACATTGATTCCAACCATGCCAATTTGCACTTTTGACGCAAAGTCTCGCGCGGCGTCACCATCACGGGTAAAAATTGCTGTGCCGTTACCAAACTCGTGATCATTTACCATTTTTATTGCTGTATTGTAATCTGGAGCTCTTACTACCGAAAGTACCGGTCCAAAAATTTCTTCTTTATAAATTTTCATTTTTGGCGTTACTTTATCAAACAAGGTAGGTCCCATAAAATAACCGTTTTCATATCCTTGCAGAGTAAGATCCCTACCATCAATTAGTAGGTCAGCGCCTTCGCTGACTCCATAATCAACTAAGCCCCTTACCTTGTCTAAATGTTGTTGTGTAACCAGCGGCCCCATTTCTGATTGTTGATCAGTGCCCGGACCTACTTTGATATTTTCGATACGGGGGCGTAAGGATTTTATTAGAGCATCTCCCGTTGCATCGCCAACAGTTACTGCTACTGAAACAGCCATGCAACGTTCTCCAGCCGAACCATATGCCGCGCTTACTAACGCATCAGATGTCATATCAAGATCTGCATCAGGCATTACTACTGCATGATTTTTTGCTCCCCCTAAAGCTTGAACGCGCTTGCCATGTTTACTGCCAGTAGCATAAATGTATTCAGCTATGGGTGTTGACCCTACAAAACTTACAGCAGATACATTTGGATGTTGTAGTATTGCATCTACAGCACCTTTATTGCCATGGATTACGTTAAATACCCCGTCAGGACAGCCTGATTTTTTCAATAGTTCGGCCATGAAGTTTGCAGAAGAAGGGTCCTTTTCCGAGGGTTTCAAAATAAATGTATTTCCACAGGCAAGCGATATGGGAAACATCCACATTGGCACCATTGCAGGAAAATTGAATGGCGTTATACCAGCAACAACACCAAGAGGTTGCCTCATAGAATAACTATCAACCCCAGTTCCCACCGCTTCCGTGAAATCTCCTTTAAGAAGGTGTGGTATGCCACATGCGAATTCAATTACTTCAAGTCCCCGCATAATTGAACCTCGAGAATCGCTCAATACTTTCCCATGCTCACCGGTAATAATTGATGCGAACTGATCAATATTGGCCTCAATGAGTTCCTTAAATTTAAAGATCATACGAGCCCGTTTTATCGGGGGTGTTGCAGCCCATTCTGGGAAGGCAGAGTGAGCTGCTGAAACGGCTTTATTTACTTCCTCAGAGCCCGCAAAAGGGACTTCCGCACATACTTCACCTGTTGCAGGGTTGAACACATCACCGCTGAAACCGCTTTCACCTTCCGTCATTTGGCCATTGATCCAGTGACCTAATATGTTGTTCATACTAAAATTCTCCCAATATTACAGTGTGTCAAGAATCTATGGCTTTAAACGGGTCTACAAAGTTATACCCAAGATCATTGGCTACAGCCTCATAAGTTATGTCGCCGCGGTGTACATTTAGACCGCGTGCTAAGTGAATATCTTTTGACATCGCTACACGATAGCCTTCATTAGCTAATGCTAACACAAATGGTAAAGTAGCGTTGGAAAGCGCTAAGGTTGAAGTTCGAGCTACAGCACCTGGCATGTTTGCTACGCAGTAGTGTAATATTCCATCAATTTCGTAAGTTGGCTGTTCGTGTGTAGTCGGCTTGCTGGTCTCAAAACATCCCCCCTGATCAATCGCGACATCTACTACGACAGCATTTTGTCTCATTTTTGATAGCATGTTTCTTTTAACCAATTTAGGAGCGGCAGCTCCGGCAATTAGAACGGCTCCAATTACAAGGTCTGCCTCGTATACTGCCCGTTCCAAAGCTTCTGTGGTTGAATAGATAGTTTCTGCGTTTCCATTAAACAACTGGTCAAGTTCACGCAGTCTGGGTATGGAGCGATCTAGTATTGTAACTTGGGCTCTCATACCAATTGCCATTTGAGCAGCGTGAGTACCCACTACTCCACCTCCAATTATAACTACATTGGCTGGTTCTACTCCCGGGACCCCTCCGAGTAATACACCGCGGCCCCCTTGCTCTTTTTCCAGACAGTGCGCACCGGCTTGTATGGACATGCGACCCGCAACTTCACTCATTGGAGCTAAAAGGGGCAGGCCACCATTGGCGTCAGTTACAGTTTCATATGCTATAGCAACGCTTTTAGATTTTACTAGGGCGGCTGTTTGGTCAGGGTCCGGCGCCAGATGTAAATATGTAAAGAGTACCTGACCTTCGCGAAGCATAGAGCATTCTTCAGGCTGTGGTTCCTTAACTTTGACAATCATTTCTGCCCGGCCAAATATTTCTTGTGGCGTGCTCACAATTTCGGCTCCGGATTGTATATATTCGTCGTCGTGCATTCCAATTGCTTTGGCAGCGCCGCTTTGCACCAAAACTTCGTGACCATTTTGTACTAATTCGCGAACACCGGCGGGTGGTACACTTACGCGGTATTCATGCACTTTGATTTCTTTAGGTATCCCAATGAGCATATTATTTGCTTCCCACAATCTTTGGCCTAGGCCGTGAAATTTACTGTTGCCGCATTATCCGCGATAAGTTCAACTCTGCAAGTCGTTGCCTCATAGTTTCTTTAAACTTTTTTAACAATTATCGTACGGGGTTGACAATTAGGGTCAACCACTGCTTTCTGGTGCGCCCTTGGATAAAAGTATGCGGCTGTGGCGGAACTGGTAGACGCGCAGCGTTGAGGGCGCTGTGGGGGTAACCCCGTGGAGGTTCAAGTCCTCTCAGCCGCACCATCCATGGCATGTTGCGGTCGTGGCGGAACTGGTAGACGCGCTAGATTCAGGTTCTAGTGGGGGTAACTCCGTGGAGGTTCGAGTCCTCTCGACCGCACCAGCGCGACCTCAGACCTTGTTCTAAGTTATTGGTATTATATATTTTTAATGCTCAGCTGGTGGGGTGGGCAATATAGGCTGGTTAACAGTGCTAACCACTAACGTATTCTGTTGATGTTGCTTATGCCCATGAGTTGATGGTGCATGCGCGATAGGAAACAAAAACTTTTCGACCACACCAATCAGCTTCTAAACTCTATATGTTGCAATTTAAACATTATTTTTTATTTTATCCGAAGTAATCCCTTATTTATTTCGTATGATCTAAACAACGCTCTAGTGGCGTATCCATGCTATGAAATAAGTATGTTTTAGGGTCTACACATGGTTTACAGAAAAAAGATTTTTATCGGAATGATAGTAATGCGAATTATTATACGGCTGTCATTTCTATCTTTACTGCTATCGATAGTGACTGTCTGGGAAACCTTTGCCCATTCTATCAAGAATGGAAATATCGAGATTATTCATGCATGGGCAGAACCCTTATTGAATGAGAGTTCTCGGGTTCACGCAATGGTGTCAAATGAAGGGCAAAAGAGTATAGATCTCTTACGTATTGAGACACCAAATAATTTACAATTTAGGTTGTTTGAATCAGGGAAAGTGGTAGGTAAAATCACAGTACCAGCAGAGGAAATAGTCGAATTTAGTAGTGAAGCATACACCATTGAAATTTTTGACTTAAGTAAACCACTTAAGTTAGGCGGGCAATTTCCAGCGATCTTTCACTTTTCTGGGGGTATTACAATTCATGTAATAATAGTAATTGGCGAAAATACGATGGTTAAGAGTAAGGATGTGATGGAATAATTACGATTTTATTAACCTTTTTTTATGTAGTTACGCCAACAATCAAAAATTTGCATAATGATCATTAACTAAGTTTGCTGGTGTTGGGCTGAATGGTTTGAACAAGATTAGCCCAATAACTAGCGCCCCAAACCAATGATTCATCGTTAAAGTCATATTTGGGGTTATGTAAAAAACATCCTCCTGGATCTCCAGAGTTGCCCATCCAGATATATGATCCGGGGCGTTCGTTTAACATGTAGGAAAAATCTTCTGAACCCATGCAAGGAGGCAAATTGTGGTGGATGTGATCTTTCCCAACTAGTTCAGTTGCAGCTTTTGCAGCTAATAATGTTTCAGCCTCATGGTTCACTGTTGCTGGAAACTGGTGAGTATAGGTAACATTTGTTTTACATCGATGCGCATTAGCGACATTTTTTGCTATCCGCAATATTCCTGATTCCACATTTTGTTGTACGCTTTCCTTAAAACTCCTTACGGTACCGGCTAGATCCACTTGTTTGGGTATGACATTGAAGGCATCACCACCGTGGATCTTTGTAACGCTGACTACCGCAGCTTCTAGAGGATCATTCACACGACTAACAATAGTTTGTAGTGAACTAATAATGTCTGCCGCACAGACCACGGGGTCAATGCCAAGATGTGGCATAGCCCCATGGGCGCCCTCCCCTGCTACCGTGATTTCAAATTCATCACACGCAGCCATCATAGGGCCGGGACGGACAGCAAACTCCCCAACTTTAAGACCAGGCCAGTTGTGGAGGCCATAAACACCGTCAACCGGAAATTTTTTGAATAGCCCATCTTTAATCATGGCGCTGGCTCCACCAAGACCTTCTTCAGCCGGCTGAAATATAAAATATACTGTTCCCGAAAAATCTTTTGTTTCAGCCAAATATTTGGCAGCGCCAAGCAGCATGGCCGTGTGGCCATCATGGCCGCAAGCATGCATTACACCATCGTCGCGTGACTTATATTTAAATGTGTTTTCCTCTAGTATTGGAAGGGCGTCCATATCTGCTCGCAGGCCGATAGCGTTATTTCCAGATGAACCCCTCAAAACTCCTACAACGCCAGTTTTTCCCAAGTGCCGATGTACTTCCAATCCAAATGACGTAAGTAGTTGTGCAATTAAATCTGAGGTTCGGGTCTCTTCAAAACCGAGTTCTGGATTAGCATGGATGTCTTGGCGCCAGTTCTCCATCTCTTGTCGAAATTCAGTAATTCGGGCGATTTGAGCCATTAGTGAACCCTCTCAGATAGCTGGTTAAAGATATTTGGGACGAGTATATATAGAATTATTCAATATGGTTAGAATAATATCGTCCATTCAACTAGTGTCTAGTATAACCCGATAGCATTAATGTTTATATTCAACGAGCCGTGCGAGTACTGTGATTTATCTAAAATTTTTGTTCAAATAATTGTTATGAACGGAGACCCAGATGGAGCCTGATATCATATTAGGAGCAGTTGAATTTTTATCTGGCGTTCGACTGCGTGATCGTAAGGTTGAAAAGATTCCAAATAATTTTATTCCAAGAAATCAATCAGAAGCATACAAACTTCAAGAGTTACTAGGTAATTATTTATCAAAAACTAGATTTGGTTCTCGAAATGGTTATAAAATAGGCTGTACGAGTAAAGTGATGCAAAAATATCTCAATGTGAGTGAGCCTTGCAGAGGTGGTATTTTTGCTAATACGGTTTATGGCCACAATGTTGCGCGTCTATTTGCAGACTATAATCGCCCAGGAGTTGAGTGCGAAATTGCAGTTTTTTTGGGGTTAGATTTGGACGCGAGTGGTGCTCCTTATGATAAGGATAATGTGGTTGAAGCCATCGAAAGCTGTATGGCAGCCATAGAAATTGTAGATGACAGATATGTCGACTATAGGAACTTAGCACTTCCAATTTTGGTAGCAGATGATTTTTTTAACGCAGGATGTGTTCTCGGTAATCCAGTAAAAGATTGGAATGGTTTAGATATTCGGAATATTGTTGGTGAACTTAGGGTAAATGATAACGTTGTTGGCAGAGGTCAGGGGAAGGACGTAATGGGGCATCCTTTCAATGTTGTGGCGTGGCTTGCTAATCACTTGATTAAACACGGCCAAACGCTTAAAGCGGGAGAGTTTGTTCTAACTGGGAGCCTAGTTGAAACTTACTGGTGTAGAGCGGGAGATCGTGTAAAGGCCGAAATAGAAGGTCTTGGTTCAGCAACAATAACTTTTTGTGAAAAGTGAGAAAATGTGACGGTTATTCAGGCTAACGCAATTACACAAGATCTATTTGACCCTTACGGCCAACTTTTAGACATTCCCAGAAGTTCGGGGCGTTATGATTATGCTGCTAACTTATTTAGCAACAGAGAATTAGCATCTGCCAACTTATTATTAGTTCAAATAGAGCCTTCACATTCTCCAATAGACATAGTGGCATTTGAACGACACCCTCACTCTAGTCAGACATTTGTACCCCTAGAAGTCTCCAAATATTTAGTCATTGTGTGTCCCCAAGCGCCAAGTGGAGAACCTGATTACTTTGAGACTGCGGCCTTCATTGTGCCTGGTAATGCTGGCATCAACTATAATCCCGGAGTATGGCATCATCCACTTACGGTACTGGGTAGTTTGGGTAGCTTTGCGGCACTGGTTTGGGAGGACGGAGGTTCGAGTGACACTGAATGGATTAGGATGCCTAAGAACTGCCACCTGCAGGTTGACATTTAAGTGATGCAGTGGCGCATTCTAGTTCCGACAATGGCGCTTGCTAAGGTACAGGACTAAAGTTCGAATTAATATCAGGGTGTTCATTGCATTGAACTTGGTTTTTATCAACCATGTGAATTAGGTGTGCTAAGACCGAGCGACCTGCTGCAGGATAGAGAACTGGGTCTATGTCATGATAAACTCGGCTCACGATGCTAGAGATATTCAACGTGCCGTCCTTGAGGCAAGTTAAGATCTGATCTTCCCGTTCTTCCCTGTGTTTAATTAATTCATGAATAAACAGGGTTGGATTAAGAATAGGTGGCCCATGAGTCGGCCAAATGGTTTTCTCATTTCGGTCTACAATTATATTTAGGGAGTTTAGGTAAGCTGCCATATCTCCATCCGGCGGTGAAACGACTGTTGTTGACCAACCCATGACGTGGTCGCCCGAAAAAAGAGCTGCTTCTTCTAATAGGGAAAAGCACATGTGATTCGAGGTATGCCCAGGAGTATGGATTGCCTCTAACGTCCACCCGGAGCCGTTAATGGTATCTCCATTTCGGATTAAGACATCAGGAACAAAATCATAGTCTGCGCCCTCTTCAATCTCATCATTAAGCATCGTCGGTGTCCCAATCCCATGCGGACCAAAACCGTATGTTTTAGCTCCAGTGGCATCTTTTATAAATTTAGTGGCTGGGGAGTGATCGCGATGGGTATGGGTTACAATAAGATGGGTTATTGTTTCATTTTTTAAACTTTTTAGTAGAACTTCTATGTGACCTCTTAGGTCTGGCCCAGGATCTATGACAGCAACTTTTCCATGCCCAACAATGTAAGTGCCAGTCCCATGAAATGTGAAGGGGCCTGGGTTTTCAGCAATTACTCGCCTAATTAATGGTGTGAGGCTAGCGCAGGTGCCATAATTAAAGTTCATTTCTTTAACAAACGGAATATTGGATGACATACTAGTTAGATCCTCGATAAATATTTATTCGAAAAAAAGTTAGGTTCTTATTTAGTAAAACGGGATCTTATTATTTATTCGGTAATATTATTTAAGTCACGACGTTTAGACGTCGAATTGTTGGTGTTATGGGTCGTAGAGTTTCTGCCCAAGCTAGTTAACTGCAAAAATATATCCTCCAGATCAGGTTCATTAGTTGTAATGTCGCTTATTTTTATTCCTGCATTGCGAATTTCACTCAATAATTTATCAATCTGTGTGCTTTCCCTACGATATCGAATGATTAGTTTGCGAGGGTTAATAAGCTGTATTTCAAATACGTCCAGCATAGTGGGTAATTTTTTCACATCATCACTGGTGCTAATAATTATTTCCTTCACGTCAATTCGTTTGATTAAAGTTTCAGTTGGCTCACAGGCAATTAGTTTTCCTTTGTCGATTATCGCTATTGTATCACAGAGAGACTCAGCCTCTTCTAAATAATGCGTTGTGAGAACTACACTTGTACCGTGATCATTCAGCTTGCGTAGGTAAGACCAAAGTTGTTGCCTTAGTTCCACATCAACCCCTGCAGTGGGTTCGTCAAGAACAATTATTGGTGGGGAATGTACTAGGGCTTTTCCCACCATAAGGCGACGGCGCATACCTCCTGAAAGTGCGCGTGGATAAGTCTCGGCTTCATTAGTTAGACCTACAGCATCTAATATTTCGTCGGTTCGCCTTTCGGACTTACGTAATCCAAAGTAGCCTGCTTGTACCTCGAGGGTTTCTCGAGCCGTAAAATAGGGGTCAAGTACTAGTTCTTGTGGAACCACACCAATGGAAACCCGTGCATTTCGCGTTTGAGAGTCTAAATCATAACCCCAAATCCTCGCAGATCCAGATGTTTTGTTAACCAAGCCGGCAAGAATATTAATAAAAGTAGATTTACCCGCCCCATTTGGGCCGAGTAGTCCAAAAAATGAACCTTGTGCGATAGCTAGATCAAAATGATTAAGTGCTACCACTTTTTCATTATTACGATTATAAATTTTTTTCAGACCTATTGCGTCAATAGCGTAAATTGGTTTTTTCATATTTGTTTAAAGCAGTTAACCGTTACATATGTGAATCTCGCTTGCCCAATGGGTATCATTTGGCGCATCATGTGGTCAATCGGACTAGGCTTAAGAGGGTAAAAAAAAGTGGAACAGAACATTGATGCGCCGGAGACTATTCAAACTTTAACACCTAACGTTAGTTGTGATGGTGGCGGAACACTTGGTCATCCAAAAGTTTTTTTAAGTATCGGAAAGTCTAAAGAAGTCGAATGCCCGTATTGTGATCGTCGTTTTGTACTTCAAAAAGAGTGAGACTGACTTACACCTTTCTGTTTTTTGCCGTTATGGAAATGGGAAAAATATTCAATTATTTAGATTATACAGTTGTTGGTACTACTTATGCATAATGAGGTCCCTTGGTTAGGGCAAGCCGATTACTTTTTTCATGTGAGCTGTTGCAGCGGTCTGAAAGTTCGTAGGAGGAATTAGGCGTAATGAGTGCAGATGCAAAAGAGAACTTACTTAAGAAAGAGGAGGGTCAAGAGAGTATTGTCCTGGTAGATGGTTCTGGCTTTATATTTCGTGCATTTCACGGTTTGCCACCAATGACACGGGCTGACGGGACGCCCGTAAATGCAGTTTTAGGTTTTACTAATATGCTATGGAAAATGTTGCGTGACAGTAAAGCAAATTATTTTGCAGTAATGTTCGATACAGCAGCAAAAACTTTTCGAAGTGAAATTTATTCTGAATATAAGGCGAACAGGCCACCGCCACCCGAAGAGCTAATTCCTCAGTTTGCGTTAGTTAGAGAAGCTACACGGGCGTTTAATATTAAAGCTGTAGAATTACCAGGGTTTGAAGCAGATGACTTGATAGCAACATACACTCGCCAAGCTTGCAACGCAGGAATGAAAGTAACAATAGTGTCATCCGATAAAGATCTAATGCAGCTTGTAAACGATGATAGAGTAAAACTTTTTGACCATTTTAAAAATAAGGAGATTGGCGTACTAGGTGTAAAGGAAAAATTTGGTGTCAGCCCCGATAGGGTGATTGATGTACAAGCTCTAGCGGGAGATTCGTCAGATAATGTACCTGGTGTACCTGGAATCGGAGTAAAAACTGCAGCACAATTGATCAATGAATATGGGAATCTGGATGAATTACTTCTGCGAGCCAATGAGATTAAGCAACCCAAGAGAAGACAAAATTTACTGGATTATACTGAAATGGCTAAGATTTCTCGTGAATTAGTAACGCTTAATCAAGACGTTCCAGACATAGAACCAGTCGTTAATTTGCTTAAACAAGATATACAGCCTGCAGAATTAATAAAGTTTCTTGAAGAACAAGGGTTTCAGTCAGTTATTGCTAGGTTGCGAGACCAAATTGGTTCAGATCTAGAAAATAAATCCTCATCTCCTAGCATTTCTAATTTGAAAAAATACAGCCTGGTGCAGACCGAATCAGAGTTAGCTAGTTGGATCAATAAAGCAGAATTTTCGGGAATCGTTGCATTCGATACCGAGACAACATCTCTTAATGCTTCCATAGCAGATCTCGTTGGTTTTTCTCTTTCGACAAAGTCTGGGGAAGCTTGTTATGTGCCACTTGGTCATAAGGAAGGAGACTTGCTGGAAAATAAATTATCAAATGAACAAATACCTATGGCTAGTGCAATTTCTATTTTAAAACCGCTTTTGGAAGACCAGTCTATTTTAAAAGTTGGTCATAATATAAAATACGATATCAGAATTATGCAGCGTTATGGCGTGAATATTTCAGCAGTAGATGATTCTATGTTGTTATCCTACGCACTTGACGGGGGTAAGCACGGGCATGGTATGGATGAAATTTCTACCATGCATCTTGGAATCAAACCGAAGTCGTTTAAAGAGGTTGCCGGAACAGGGAAAAATCAAGTTACATTCGATCGGGTTCCTTTGCATGAGGCGTGCAATTATGCTTCAGAAGATGCGGATATAACCCTTCAACTTTATAACTTTCTAAAGCCAAAGCTTATTCAGGAGAGGATGTCGACGTTTTATGAGCGGACAGAAAGGCCTCTTGCACATGTGTTAGCTCGTATGGAGACAGCCGGTATAAAAGTTGATCCGGCTGTACTTACTCAATTATCAGCGGACTTCTCTGAACGTATAATTGACCTTGAGAAAGAGATTTACTCATTGGCAAACCATATATTTAAGATTGGTTCACCAAAACAGCTCGGCGAAGTTCTGTTCACCAAAATGGGTTTTGAGGGTGGAAAAAAAGGTAAATCAGGTGCGTTTTCTACAGGCGCAGAGGTTCTTGAGTCATTAGCAGCTCAGGGTCACGAGCTTCCCACAAAGGTTCTTGACTGGCGACAACTGACTAAGCTTAAGAATACCTACACAGATGCTCTTCTGGGTCATATTAATGTCAAAACTGGACGCGTTCATACCTCATACTCGATGACAGGTGCGAATACCGGGAGACTATCTTCCAATGATCCTAATTTGCAAAATATTCCAATTCGAACTGAGGAAGGTCGCAGTATTCGTAAAGCGTTTGTAGCTGAAAATGAATGTGTTCTGATTTCTGCAGATTATTCTCAGATTGAGCTACGAATTTTGGCTCACATAGCAGAGGTAGCTACGCTTAAAGACGCGTTTCTAAAGGGGCTGGACATTCATGCTTTGACAGCAAGTCAAGTTTTTGGCCTGCCGTTAGAAAATATGGATTCTATGGTAAGACGTCGAGCAAAAGCAATTAATTTTGGTATCATTTATGGAATTAGTCCTTTTGGATTGGCGCGCCAACTTGGTGTTTCTATGACGGAAGCCAGAGAATATATCGATTCATATTTTGAACGTTATCCTGGTATTAGAAATTATATGGATCGTACTAAAAAAGAAGCCCATGAACATGGTTTTGTCTCTACAATATTTGGGCGGCGCATCCATTTACCGGCCATAAAAGATAAAAATCCAGCGCGGCGTGGTTTTTCAGAACGTGCTGCTATTAATGCACCAATTCAAGGAACTGCAGCAGATATAATCAAACGAGCGATGATTGCAATTGATAGATCTTTATCAGTTGAAGGCCTGTCAGCTCAAATGCTTCTTCAGGTTCATGATGAGCTGATATTTGAAGTCCCTAAACAGGAAGTTGATCCCACAATCTCTATGGTACGTGAATTAATGGAGAGAGCGGCGATTTTAGATGTACCTTTGATAGTCGATACGGGTATAGCAAATAATTGGGCAGATGCCCATTAAAGGGATGTGTATTGCTGAACTAACTTTTGATGAGTTACTGCCTACCTTTTAATTAAAGAATAAAGAGTCCTAATATTTTGACCAGATCAAAAACTTGTCAGCAAAATGCTCCAAAAGATTCTCAAAGGGTTATTCTGCCTCGCTATGGATTCATATTATTAATTTTTATGACATTGTTTTGGGGTATCAACTGGCCAATAATTAAGATTGCTTTAGAAGAGGTGCCTGTACTCACCTTCCGTGCTGTTTGCCTTGCAGGAGGTGCGTTAGTAATTTTATTTTTGAGTAAAATATTTGGCCACTCGCTAGTAATTCCCCGCAAACTATTGCCGATGCTTTTGCTTTGTTCATTATTGAACATTACAGCTTGGCATAGCTTAACTGGTTACGGCATTGATTTAACAAGTTCGGGACGGGCGGCGATAATTGGGTATACAATGCCGCTTTGGACGGCTCCCCTCGGCTTTTTAGTGCTGGGTGAAATGGTAACTTGGCGCCGAATTGTAGCTCTGACACTAGGTACAGCTGGGTTAGGTATTTTAATTATTAGTGATCTACATAAGCTTGGGGAAGCGCCACTTGGACCGTTACTTATGTTAGGAGGGGCTTTGGTATGGGCGGGTGGTACCGTAGTACAAAAAAAAGTTGATTGGGGCGTTCCCACCAGCGTTCTAATAGGTTGGCAGTATCTAATTGGTGGTCTTCCCATATTTTTTGCTGCTGCAATTGTGGTCGATTATGAATCTGTTTCTTTTCCGGGAGTTTGGCCCTGTTTAAGCATAATCTATAATATCTTTATTGGGTTTGTTTTTTGTTATTACGCATATTATGAAGTTATTCGTATTTTCCCTATAGGCATTGCAACAGTTGGTACCTTGGCCACGCCAATTGTGGGTGTCTTTAGTGGGGTCTTGTTGCTTAATGAACGGGTAGGTTGGGAGGAATGTAGTGCTCTTGCTTTGGTCGTTCTCGGTCTCGGTTTGCCGATTTTGATTAATTCAGGGAAAGTGAAGATGGGGTGATGGGCAAAAACATTTTGAAACAAGCATCATGTTGGATTCTCACTGAAGGTATGGCCGGTACAGAGAATCAATGCATTGCGTTGGTTTCTGAGTTAGGTCTAGAAGCTAACATAAAACGACTAGCCATTATCCCGGCATTAAGGTGGACGGGTAAATTAAGCGCTCTACTTCCGCCAAAACTACTTACAGGAAGCCAGTCAATTCTTGAACCGCCTTGGCCAGACATTTTAATAGCCAGTGGTCGGAAGTGTGTAGGCCTTTCGCTTGCAATACGCCGCGCGAGTCGAAGGCATTGTTTTGTGGTATTTGTGCAAAACCCGCGTTGGGGTTTTTCACAATTTGACCTAATAATTACACCGCAGCATGACGGACTAAAAGGTAAAAATATAGTATCCACAATGGGAGCCCTAAGTCGAGTTACCAGATTCGGGCTTGAAGATGGCACGAGGCGGTTTAAATCTAAATTTTCCCATTTACCACATCCGTTAATTGCTTGTCTGATTGGTGGATCTTCCCGTTATTATAATCTCACACCTCAGCGGGCAGCTATTATTGGCAAATCACTTGCTAAACTTTCCCTAAACACTGGTGCAAGTTTTCTTATAACATCTTCTCGTCGAACCCCCCCTGGCTGTCTGGCCGAAATAAACAAGGAATTGAGAGACACCCCGGTTTATATTTGGGATTCAAAAGGGGAGAATCCTTACCTCGGTTTTCTTGGTTCTGCAGATGCAATTTTTGTGACGGAAGATTCTGTGAGCATGATTTCTGATGCATGTACTACGGGAAAGCCAGTTTATACCCTGCCTTTGGAACGACAAAGACCAAAAAAAATTGAAAAATTTTTAAATAAATTGGAAAATGAAGGTGCCATTAGACCTTTTTCTGGAAATCTTCAATTCTGGGATTATGTTCCCCTTGGTGATACGGCTATAGCTGCGGATGAAGTAAGAAAGCGATATTTAAGCCAAAAGTCTAATCAAGTAGTAGGGCTTTGAAGGTAAATATTTATACCTGAGTATTAATGATAGAGGAATGTATGTCTAAAAATTACCACAGTAAGGTTATAATAATTGGTTCAGGGCCAGCTGGTTACACAGCAGCTATTTACGCGGCTAGGGCAAATTTACAGCCTCTTTTGATCTTGGGTTTAGAACCTGGTGGCCAACTTACAATTACAACCGATGTTGAAAACTACCCGGGTTTTGCTGATGTAATTCAAGGGCCTTGGCTTATGGATCAAATGAAATCACAGGCAGAGCATGTTGGCACGAAATTGGTACATGACCTAATTAGAAGTGTCGATTTTAGGAGCCGACCTTTTCTTTGTATAGGTGATTCTGAGAATCAATATACTGCGGATAGTGTAATTATTTCGACGGGCGCTCAGGCGAAGTGGTTAGGATTGTCTAGCGAACAAAAGTATATGGGATTTGGCGTATCGGCTTGCGCAACCTGCGATGGCTTTTTTTATCGGGGCAAGGAAGTTGCTGTGATAGGCGGGGGCAATACAGCGGTTGAAGAGGCTCTTTACTTAACAAATCACGCGGAAAAAGTCACTTTGGTGCACCGTCGGGATAGCTTAAGAGCAGAGAAAATATTACAAAAAAGATTGATGTCTAATAATAAAATTAAAATTATTTGGGATCACGTTGTTGAGAGAATCAGCGGTACAGATACGCCCCTCGGTGTAACTGGTTTAGATTTAAAAAATGTGATAAGTGGGGAATCGCGTTCTTTGAACGTCGATGGAGTATTTGTAGCAATTGGGCATACACCAAATACAGAAATATTCAAAAATCAAATAACGATGGATAGCGAAGGTTATATTAATACACAGTCTGGTAGCACCGTGACCAATATTGAGGGTATTTTTGCTGCGGGCGATGTTCAAGATAAAATTTATCGACAGGCCGTTACAGCTGCGGGTACGGGGTGTATGGCTGCATTGGAAGCAGAAAAATTCTTGGCTGGATTGGAAAAATCAGAAACTGTTGCTGCAGAGTAGACATTAATTAGATGCTGAATCCCCCAAGTATCTCAAAAATTTTTAAGTAGAATTTGTGAGGATAACATGAATTGGGATAGGCTTAGAATTTTTCATGCTGTAGCTGAAGCGAAAAGTTTTACTAAGGCCGGTGAAAGTCTTGCGCTTAGCCAGTCGGCTGTAAGTAGGCAGGTAGCTGCCTTAGAAAAAGACCTTTCGGTAGTTCTATTTCATAGACATTCTAGAGGCCTGATTTTAACAGAACAGGGAGAAACGCTATATTCAACGTCACGTGAGGTGTATTCAAAGGTGGCGTTGACAGAAGCTAACTTGAGTAGCGGAAGAGACCGCCCAGAGGGTCAGCTTACAATCTCAACTACCAACGCATTCGGAACTATATGGTTAACGCCGCGTCTAAGAAGCTTTCATCAAACTTATCCGGGAATACAGTTAAGGTTGAAAACTTCAGATGATGCTTTGGATTTGAGTATGCGAGAGGCAGATGTTGCGGTTCGTATGGGCACTCCAACACAGCCAGATCTTATACAACGTCATTTAATGACCGTTCATTCTCACATATATGCAGCACCAAGTTATCTGGACGAGTATGGGCCTATTGAAAATACTGAAGATCTAGTGGGACAACGCATCATTCTCTATGGTGATGGTCCTCTTACTGCCATTGCTAACCCTAATTGGATGCTCAGTCGTGTTTCTCTTTCGGAAGGTCGGCATCGAGTAGTTCTTGAGACAAACAATGTTTACTGTATCTTACAGGCTGTTGAAAGTGGTTTGGGCATATCAACTTTACCCGACTATGTCGCGCGAGACCGACCCAAAATTCGTCAAATATTGCCAGATTTGCAAGGACCTTCATTTGAAGCATATTTAGTTTATGCCGAGGAGCTGAGACATACAAAGCGTATTGCAGTGTTTCGAGACTTTCTCCTAAGTGAGGTTGCGGTGTGGAATTACTAGTTAATTTGATATGCAATTAATGCATATCACAAATGTTTTGTTAAGACTTCAGAACGTAACAAAATTATATTATATAATGCTCAGTTAAGCATTATCCCGATTACCTCCCTTCGGCAATGCTTGACAGAGTAACTGGCTTATGGGTCGGTTATTTCAAGATAGCGGACATATATTTTCCGCATTTTACGTCTCCCAGACGTGAAACCTCCCTGTTTGCTGGCCGGGCCCTTATGGACCCGGCCTTTTTTTTAGTTTTGGCGTTGGTTGCATGTTTTCTATCAGTAATGGTAGTTGATTCATTTTGACAAAGGTTTTCGCACCAGCAGAACAAAAGGAATGCAGGTTTTCTTTTATACTCCGCTGTTCTTCAATATAACCAAATACAGACATACCTGCAGCAATTGCAGCTTTAACACCAAGCAAACTATCTTCAACTACGATGCATTGACTAGGTGCAAAACGCATTTGTTCTGCAGTATACAAAAATAAGTCTGGGTTTGGCTTCCCGTAAAGTACATCATTTGCAGTAAAAATATTATTACCAAAAAACGATATCAAACTAGTAATTTGCAAGCTAATGCGAACTGTTTCTAATTCTCCATTTGATGCCACGCAAATATTTTTCACACGATCAATGTGTTTAACCCTTGATATTGTTTGGTGAATTTCTGGTATTGGTGTCAGATTCTTATACATGTGGCTGTGGAGCTCAGTTAGATATCTAGATTTGAATGTATCGCCAACAGTCAAGTTTAGGTCAGTTTTTAGACTGTTAATCACCATATCAAGTGAATATCCAAGAAACATTTCCTGTGTTTCCTCGGGAGTAATATCGTACCCTATATCCATTATAGAACTGGCTAATGCTTGGGCTGCAAGACCTTCGCTATCAACCAATACTCCGTCGCAATCAAAAATTACCAGCATTTTTTCCATAAGCTACATAACAAAATACTAAGTTCTTAAGATAAATGTAGTTATACCTCTAAAATCTCTATTTAAATAACGGCTCATCCAACTTATTTTGATAAAGATCTGAAACAAATTCTGCATATCCGTTAAATATCTGAGTTGGAATATGTTCCACCCCATTTGGACCATAAAATTTCTCAATCTTTTGAGACCACCTAGGATGTGAAACTTCAGGATTTACGTTGGCCCAGAATCCATATTCATTAGATGCAATTTTTTCCCAAAACGAAATTGGACGCTTTTCAGTGAATGTTATGCGTGTTATTCCCTTAACGTGCTTAAACCCGTATTTCCACGGTACAGCTAGTCGTAATGGAGCGCCATTTTGTTTAGGAATGGGTTTTCCGTAATATCCAGTTGCGATAAAGGAAAGGTCATTGGTTGCTTCTTCTATGGTAAGGCCGTCAGTATAAGGCCAGGGATACCAAAATTGCCTCTGTCCACTAGCAATTTTCGGGTTATTGAAACTGCTTAGAGCCAAGTATTGTGCTGAACCTAAGGGCTCAACTAAGTTTATTAGTGATTTTAGGGTAAATCCTGAATAAGGAACAGCAAGGGACCATGCTTCCACGCAACGATGGCGATAAAGTCGTTCTTCCATGGGCATTTTATTTAGTAGGTCGTCAATATTTATTGTTAAATTATTTTTTACTAAGCCATCAATTGTTAGGGTCCATGGTCTTAAAGGTAATTTCTGAGCTAAACCAAATATTTTTTTTTGGGATCCAAACTCGTAATAGTTGTTATAGTGGGTTGCGAAGTCTTCGGGAGTTAATTCGCGTTTCAACTTAAACTTAACATTCTGTTTTACTGGGTATAAGTTTCGACTGGGATCATTTGGTGTGTTCTCTCCATGAGATGCCAAAACATTCTTTGTTAAAGCACCGCCAGCAAGAAATAGGCCTATTGATCCAAGTCCTTTAATTGTATTACGACGACTGAGAAATAGAGATTCTGGTGTTGCACAGCGTTCAGGAATCTCCCAGCCTCTCATAATCTTAAGGAACATGGAGGTTACTCCAAGGTGGTTTCAGCAAAAAGGTGATATTGTTTAGTCGTCTATTTATTCCAGTGCTGCCACGGCATTTTCAATTCGCTTGCAAGCTTCAATTAAATGGGTGGTTGAGGTTGCGTAAGAAATGCGAAAAAACGGATCTAAACCAAAAGCTCCTCCGTGAACTACTGCCACTCTTCCCTCAACAAGCAAGTGATTAGCAAAATCTTCCGAAGTTGCAATTTTAAGTCCTGCAGGACTGCTTTTGCCAATTAGATCCTTGCAGCTAGGAAACACATAAAACGCGCCTTCGGGTTTTATACAGTGGATCCCAGGGATCCGATTTAACATGTCCACAACTATGTCTCTTCGTTCTTTAAATGTTTCAGTTCGCTCCGAAAGAAAATCTTTAGATCCATTTAGCGCTTCTATTGCTGCGACTTGGCTGATTGAAGAGGGGTTTGATGTTGACTGAGATTGTACTTTTGCCATTGCTTGAATTAGCGTTTTATCCCCCCCAGCGAATCCTATTCGCCAACCTGTCATCGCATAACCTTTCGAAACGCCGTTAACGGTTAATATTCTATTAAATAAATTAGGTGCCACTTCAGCCATGGTTACAAACTTTACTGGGTCGTAAATAAGATATTCGTATATATCGTCAGCGATGACATGTACATGTGTATGATTTTCAAGAACTTCAGCTAAAGCTTGCATTTCGCTTTTGCTATATGCTGCTCCAGCAGGGTTGCTTGGGGAGTTGAATATAAACCACTTTGTTTTGGGAGTGATGGCTGCTTCTAGAGCTTCCGGTTGTAATTTAAAGCTATTTTCTTCACTTGACCTAACTATTACGGGAGTTCCTTCTGCCATTATCACCATGTCTGGATATGATGTCCAATACGGTGCAGAAATTATAACTTCGTCACCCGAATTTAAGGTTGAGAAAAGAGCATTAAATAATACGTGCTTGCCACCACAGCCGATAGTAATTTGGTTAGGTTTATATTCAAGTCCATTGTCACGCTTAAACTTTTCACTGACAGCTGCTTTAAGTTCTGGGGTGCCGTCGACTTTTGTATACTTGGTTTGTCCATCGGTAATCGCCTGAATGCCTGCCTTTTTTACATGAGAAGGAGTGTCAAAGTCAGGTTCTCCAGCGCCAAGACTAATTATGTCAATTCCTTGAGCTTTCAATTCAGCCGCTTTAGCTGTGGTAGCCATGGTGGGGGAAGGCTTAATATTATTAAGGCGTTCAGCTAGAAATGACATTACAATTTAAGTCCGCACGTATATTTTAGTTAAACTTAAGAAGTATATCCTAGTAAGTACGATGTTGTAAGTAAAAGTCACTTTTTATGTTGTAATTTTCCTAGACAAAATAGTCCATAGACCGAATTAAAAACAAGTATTACATAAAATTAGTCGGTGAGGGCAAGGGGCTCTAAACGTTCAAAGATTAAGATTTTGGGTAGAGCCTCGAATAATAATTTCTACCACCAACTATACAGTTTTATGATTATCAGTTGTGTTTAGAAACGGGTTTTGGGCTTACTAGTAATTAAATGGAAATAATTAATTACGTTATTGGAGGCAAGCAGAACAGTGAAAGATGAATTTCAATTGGTGTCTGATTACAGTCCGGCCGGCGATCAGCCTCAGGCTATTGAAGAGTTGTTAACTGGCTTAAAAGATGGCATTCGGGATCAGGTGCTTATGGGCGTAACTGGGTCAGGAAAAACATACACCATGGCTCATGTTGTTCAGGATCTTGGCCGACCTTCACTGTTACTTGCCCCTAATAAGACGTTAGCAGCTCAACTTTATGGTGAGATGCGGACGTTCTTTCCCAATAATGCTGTTGAGTATTTTGTGTCCTATTATGATTATTACCAACCTGAAGCATATGTGCCACGAACTGATACATATATTGAAAAAGATGCTTCAATAAATGAACAAATTGACCGAATGAGGCATTCAGCGACACGAGCTTTGGTGGAACGGAAGGATGTATTAATCGTAGCGTCTGTTTCATGTATTTATGGTATAGGCTCACCAGAAACATACTCTTCTATGACGGTTCATTTAGAGAAAGATCTTCAAATAACACAACAAACGATTTTGAAACAACTAGTAGAATTGCAATATAGACGAAACAATCAATCTTTGGAGCGGGGTGATTTTCGAGTAAGAGGCGATTTAATTGATATTTTCCCCGCGCATTCTGAAGATCGCGCTTGGCGAATTTCATTGTTCGGTGATGAAATTGAAGAGATCGTAGAATTTGATCCCCTTACAGGAAAGAGAACGGCAAATCTTAGACAGATTCGAGTGTATCCAAATAGCCACTATGTGACACCACGACCTACTATTAATCAGGCGGTTAGGCATATACGCGCAGAACTTGGTAGGCGTTTAGATGATCTGAGGTGTACAGGAGAGCTTTTAGCTGCAGAAAGGCTTGAAAGTCGGACATTGTTTGATCTGGAGATGATGGAAACCACAGGTAGTTGCTCAGGAATTGAAAATTATTCAAGATATTTGACAGGCCGTGAACCTGGCCAACCACCTCCAACTCTTTTCGAATATTTACCGAAAAACGCTTTACTTTTGGTTGATGAGAGTCATGTAACTGTTCCCCAACTGAACGCAATGTATAGAGGCGATTTTAAGCGTAAAACGACCCTTTCCGATTATGGGTTTCGATTGCCGTCTTGCGTAGATAATCGACCGCTTAAGTTTGAAGAATGGGAGGATATGAGGCCACAAACAATATTTGTTTCGGCAACACCTGGCCCATGGGAGTTAGAACGCTCGTCTGGTGTATTTGTTGAGCAAGTTATTAGACCTACAGGACTGGTGGATCCACTTTGCATAGTAAAGTCAGCAGAGGATCAGGTAGATGATTTAATTTCTGAAATTCAAGATCGAGTATTAAGGCAACTTCGAGTATTAGTGACAACTCTTACAAAAAAAATGGCTGAGGATTTAACAGAGTATCTACATGAGTCTGATATTCGCGTGCGATACCTTCATTCGGATATAGATACTCTCGAACGTATAGAAATCATTCGTGATCTCCGACTAGGTAAATTCGATGTTCTCGTAGGCATTAATTTATTGCGAGAAGGGCTAGACATACCCGAATGCGGTTTGGTGGCAATATTAGATGCAGATAAAGAAGGTTATTTGCGTTCTAGGACATCTCTTATTCAAACTATTGGCAGGGCTGCTAGAAATATTGATGGAAAAGTTATTTTATATGCGGATCAAATAACCAAGTCAATGAAGCAGGCTATAGCAGAAACAGAGCGAAGAAGAGCAAAACAGGAGAGGTATAACATTAAGAATTCAATTACCCCTGAGAGCATAAAGAAAAATGTGGATGATGTGTTAGAAAATATGTGTGAACAGGACTTCGTTAATGTGAGTGTTGATAAGGAAAATATTGAGCGGTTAGTTGGGTCAGACCTGAAAGCACATATAAATGCTTTGGAAAGTAAAATGATGACTGCAGCTAGCGATCTAGAATTTGAGGAAGCTGCAAGATTGAGGGACGAAATAAAGCAGTTGCAGCAAAGAGAGATTGGTCTTAACAGAGATCCGGACGCAGGCTCTAGGGCAAGTTTAGTTTCTCATAGCCGCGGATACTCTGGTACTCAAGGCACACTATTCTCTAGTGGTAAGAGAAAGCCTAAGCGTAGAGGACGGCGCTAAAAAATTCGTTAATGCTGAGTTGAGTGTTGCTATTTATAAAATACTAGACCGCTAAAGAAAATTGTAAGTTATGCTAAGATACATAATGAATTAAATTAGTTTGCTTTTGAAGCAGTAATGATGTGCTCGTCTGCAGAGGCTATAGTTTAACATATATGGTTGCCTAAATAAGATTGAGGGTAGCAAGTGATTCTGCAAATTGGCCGCGTGAAACTGTTTTTGATCCTAGAGGATCGTTTATATTTTCATTACAGAGTAATTTAAGCACGGCAGCTCGCTCTGAAGGATTAATAGTTCTATTGGGGTTAAACTTTAGGTTGTTGCTATCGCCCATGTCCGGTGCTGCCATAAATAGTTTGTGCATTGCTGTTCGTGGTTCATCGATTAATGGGCAATCGATTAACCACCCGAGAGGAATTCCTTCATTCAATAGAATTGATTGATACGACTTGAGGCTTTTCACGTTGTTGTGAATAGACTGTGGCGTTTGGGCTGTTTCGTTCGCATAAGCTGCCAGTATGCCTGCTGCTTCGCCAATATTCCACTCTATTGGGTGAAGTCGATAACAACCGTTAGTAATATGTGTTGTTCCAATATTCTTGTTTGCGGCAATCAAGTTAATAACTCGTTGTGGAATAAGAGCGCCTAATGGTATCTGAAATGGTTTAGTTCGCGTGCTCGTACCGACGTCGTCTTTTCCAGCTTGATGAATATCTATCGGATACCAGCCAATGCCGACAGAATCATAAAAATGTGCAGCCCGAGATCCCTTCTGGGCAGCTATTGCTACTTCTTGCTCAAAAATAGTTTTCTGTGCCTTTAATCTTCGGCATTCTCGGATATAGGGGTACTTAGCAAGTCCATCACTACTTCCCATTATATCAGGTCTAAGTAGGAGCTCAGGAAAACCAGTTGTGCCATTTAAAGAGTTGACTTCCGTTTGCAGCCAATATGCAAATCCAAGACTTACACGTTTGGCTTCTTGAAGAATAGAGGAAAGCTTAAGAGGCTCTTGATCAACCACTGGTTCATCCCTGTAATCGATTCCTGGCCAATTGAACATGCTGATGTCATTATTTCTATTTGGGAAGAGTTTTGCGTCAACGAGGCGACGATAGTGCCAAAGAGGTCCTTTCGTTCCGGGAGATTCATTAAATAGTTCATATTGCAACCAACCCGTATTTTCACCATATATCTCCCCACCGTGGACATGTATGCGTAATGTATAAGGTTGTGTATCTCTATAATGTTCATAACCCCTTGGTTTTCTTATCGTATGATTTTGCCCGCTTGGTCTTCTCTCCAATGCGAAGACATAGCTTAAGCTCTGAATGCAGTGGCTTTTTGAAGTTTGCGGTTGGGCGTGAGGCTCATTAGTTTCAGCAACAGATTCAGCGCCAATGGAATATTCTGTTCCCGTTAGAGGAAGTAAATCTCCAAGTTCTGTAGCATCAAGAACATAGTCGAAGTGAAAACAGATCTGCTTGTCATTATCAAGGTTTATAGTGGTAATATTTTTGATTAAATCTGAGGAAACTTCAGCTTTGAAGGCTTTAGTTCTTAAATGTAATTGAAGACGACCAGACTGAACATATGGTGCAATTAGCATATTTATTTCATCTAGCGCTACTTTTGGCTCAAATGCAAGTCGACTTACCCAGCAGTTCCCAGGGTTTAAATTATATTGAGTGTTAGGTTCGGAATCTTTTTGATAATTCTGACGGATTGCCTCACATAGTTGGTAATACCTTCTTGTTCCGCCGAATTGTTCAATGTGCATATGCTCATCAAGAGCGGAAACTCCTTGAGAGGTCATTTGACCTCCAAGCCAATCAGTCTCTTCAATTAAACAGACTTTATGTCCTCGACTAGCGGCAGCCCAAGCTCCAGCCAGCCCGCCCATACCACCTCCGACAACTAATATATCGCATTCTATAACCGTCGAATTGTTATTATTTATTACGGACTTAACTGCTACCGAGGAATCACCATCCACTGGTATTTTCATAGTATCAAGTACTGTTTCATCACAATAGATCATATGAATCCCATGCAGTAATTTTGCTAGAGGTATTAAACCAAATTGTTATTAATGGTATTAACATAAAATACTCGTTAATTGGTTGTTGTGAATTACAGCATTATAACTAAATGTAGTGCCAATAGTTTAGAGTTTATTGTTGATATTATCAGTTTATATAAACGAAACTGTGTCAAAATAGTTAAAGATGATACATTATTTTTTGCAGTACGAATTTCCTCCTGACTAGTAGGAAAGTAAAAATATTTTATGTTATTCTATTAAAAGTGTTATGAAAATTAGATTTCCCGAGCCTAAGACAGCTTTAATTACCGGCGCTGCTAAGCGTATTGGTCGTTCTATTGCATTTGAGTTAAGTGACGCTGGTTGGTCGGTTGCTATCCACCATAGGTCTTCTGAGGTTGAAGCCAAGGATACAGTGTCTTCAATTCTTAAAAAAGGTGGAAATGCTGTTGCGATAGCAGCTGAACTGAGTAATGAGGAAGAGACATTAGGTCTGATTGCACAAACAACAAATCTTTTGGGGCCGATTGGTTGCTTGGTTAATAACGCATCAATTTTTGAATACGATAGCGTAGACAGTGTTTCGGCTCAAACATGGAACGATCACATGGCGATAAATTTGAGAGCTCCATTTTTACTTAGTCAATCTATGTCAGCTTCACTACCTGATGGTTGTCACGGAGTGATAATTAATGTTCTAGATCAGCGCGTATGGAATCTTACACCACATTTTATTTCATACACGCTTAGCAAGTCCGGCCTATGGACATTAACTCAAACTTTAGCATTAGCTCTAGCTCCAGATATTCGTGTTAATGCCATTGGCCCTGGTCCTGTTTTACCTAGTATGCGTCAAACAGAGTCTCAATTTATTGATCAATGTGAAAACACGCCGTTGCAGCAAGGAGCAAAACCTGAAGAAATAGCGCTGGCAGTAAAATTTATTGTGATGGCTTCTTCAATGACAGGTCAAATGTTGGCGCTAGATGGAGGTCAACACTTAGGCTGGAGCCTACCGAAGAGTAATGAGTTTGAGGAATAGTAGAACTGTGAGAAACCCAAACAATACCGATAAATTATCTTTTAGGCGTGTTTTTGTCCGAGATCTGATTTTGCCCTTTGCAATCGGCGTTTATGCTCATGAGCAAGAAATTTTACAACGTGTCCGCATAAACATTGACTTGTTCGTTCCTGAAGAGAACAACGCATTTACAGATAATATTGAAAATGTTGTAGATTACGAAGGAGTTGTGGAGAGTGTGCGCAAGTTGGCAGGTGGCGCGCACGTTAAACTTGTTGAAACACTTGCTGAACAAATAATTAGTGCCTGTTTTTATGATGTACGCGTCTACAGGGTAAGGGTGCGGGTCGAAAAACTTGATATTTATGATGATGCGGACAGCGTTGGAGTTGAAATTGACCGCGTTAGAGTAATATGAGTGAGCTCATTCTAGGAAGGTGTTGAGATATAAGGGTAAAAGTATTCACACAGCATACCTTTTTATTTGTTGTTATGCCCCTTGTTTGCGTGAATTTTCTAATTCACGAATGCCACGCTTATAAATAATAAACCTATTTAAATCATGTATTTAAGCAAATAATTTAGAAAAATATAAGAATATGATCACGTATAAGATGACATACTTTTCATATGTCTTTATGTAATTCTTTTATTTTATTAACAGGTTTATCCACATTACGTTGTTACATTTTTTATCATCTTTAAAATAGAAAAAGTTATTAGCGCTGTGATAGGCTTGCATCTTGAAAAATTCCTAGAGATCTAACTGGTCAGAATTGTTTGTATAAGCAATTTTCTCTAATGGATGCATCTACAAAATTTTGTTAATCTTGTTAGGGTTAGAAATTAATAGTTTAAAACAGAGAACTGTTCACAATAGATATAAGAGTAGAAGGCTTTATAAGAAAATTTTTATGCAAAAATGATACAGATCATTAACGAATAATAAAACCATTTAATTTCAACTACTTACATTAAGTGCACAAAAATCAGGCAGAGTCCCTTAAGGTATTGGATTGGCTAACACTAGTTACGCATATCTGCTTTTGCACACAGGGTTATCCACAATTTTAGTGGATAGAGGGGAAATCACTTTGCAATGATAAATAAGGTCACTTGCAAAGCAATTGAATTCATTGTTTTTGTGCATATAACGGCCGACAACATTAGTGAAACTTTATATAATGTTTTGTGGCGGAGATAATGGTCGTGGGATAGTCATATGCTGTATTGTCAAACTTGTGTAAAATCTTGTCAAAGAATTGTCTGCAAGTAGAAAAAGTGCTGATTCAGTTATGAAAACATCCCTTGAGCAAGGTCGAGTGGTTTTGAAACAGGCAATCTCAATAATGCCGCAACATCCCGGTATTTATAAGATGATTGATGCAACGGGTGTTGCAATTTATGTAGGAAAGGCCAAAAACTTAAGGAAACGCGTAACAAATTACACGAATGTGGATAAACTTCCTTATCGACTAAAACGAATGATTGCGAGTACGATGAGTGTTGAGGTAGTTACCACAAAAAGCGAGGTTGAAGCTCTCCTTCTAGAAAGTAATCTCATCAAGCGCTTGCAGCCACAATACAATATTGTTCTTAAGGATGACAAATCGTTTCCATATATACGTATAACATGTAAAGACGAATACCCCCAAATAACAAAATTTAGGGGGAAAAAAACTAAAGATGACGAGTTTTTTGGTCCATTTGCTTCTGCTTCCTCTGTTAATCAGGCAATTAATTCTTTATATCGCGCATTTCCTTTACGATCATGCTCAGACTCAATATTTTTCAGCCGGACACGACCCTGTTTGCAGTTCCAAATTAAGCGTTGTTCAGGGCCTTGTGTTGGAAGAATAAGTAAAAGTGATTATAATGCTTTGGTAGGTGAAGCACGCGATTTTTTGTCTGGTCGAAGTCAGAATATTCATCAACATCTTACTGAGAAAATGAATAAAGCTAGTGCCGATTTGGAATTTGAGACGGCTGCAGTTTATCGAGATCGAATTAAGGCACTCAGTCATATTCAGGCAAAGCAGAGCATAAATTTAGGTTCGTTTAACGATTTGGATGTAATTGCTGTGCATCAGGCTGCGGGACAATCCTGTGTTCAGATCTTCTTTTTTCGAGGTGGTCAGAACTATGGGAATCGAGCCTATTTTCCAGTTCATCAAAAAGAAGTTGGATCAGAAGAGGTGCTTTTTGCCTTCATAGGTCAGTTTTATAATGATCGCAAACCTCCGCCATTAATACTAATTAATCAAAATTTTGACGATAGAAATCTTGTGGAACAGGCTCTTTGGCATAAGGCTAAGAGGCGAGTTAGCCTGCATTGCCCGAACCGTGGGGATAAGGCAACCGTAGTGGCAGATGCAGAGCGAAATGCGCGGGAGGCGTTAGCACGCCGCTTATCAGAAAATTCTACGCAGAGAAAATTGCTTTTAAGCTTAGGAGAGAAACTGAGGTTAGAGGCACCACCAGACAGAATTGAGGTTTATGATAACAGTCACACAAGCGGGACAAATGCTGTTGGAGCGATGATTGCAGCTGGGCCAGACGGGTTTTTAAAAACAAGTTACCGAAAATTCACAATAAAAAGTGATCATATCTCATTATCGGAAGGTGGTATTGTAGGAGGGGATGATTATGGCATGATGCGTGAGGTGATTTTCCGTCGCTTCTCCAGATTAATTAAGGAAGACCCGGAGTATAACCGCGGGCTTTGGCCAAGTTTAATTTTAATTGATGGGGGCATTGGACAAGTGGGTGCAGTTATTCAGGTTTTTACTGAGTTAGGGATAAGCGATGTAAGTGTAGTAGGAATTGCAAAGGGAGTTGATAGGAAAGCTGGTTCAGAAAAAATATTCTTGTCCAATAATGAACTAATTACCTTAGACCGGCGCGACCCAGTTCTTTATTTTCTTCAGCGTTTAAGAGATGAAGCTCATCGGTTTGCAATTGGGTCGCATAGATCTCTACGTAATCGTAAAACTTTACGCTCTAAATTGGATACTGTTCAGGGTATTGGTCCATTTCGAAAAAAAGCACTCTTACAACAGTTCGGTTCGGTGCGGAGTGTCTCACAAGCTGGAGTTGCGGATATTGCAAAGGTTTCAGGAATTTCTAAAAAATTAGCCCAGACCGTATATGATCATTTTCACTCTGAATGATGAAATTTGCTGGTTTTCAACCGCTAAATATCACTTAATGTAGAAAATGAAACATAATATACCAAATATTTTGACAATGTGCCGCATGGCTATAGTACCCATTCTTATTGGTGTATTTTACTTGCCTGCCCCTATTGCTATTTGGGCGACATTTTCACTATTTTTGGTTGCTGCTATCACTGACTTTTTTGATGGATGGATTGCTCGACGACTATCGGTAGTTAGTGAATTTGGCCGGATATTTGATCCTATCGCGGACAAACTTATCGTAGCTGCAGCTCTAGTTATGTTACTTGTTCTTCGCGATATAGAAACAATACCAGTTGTTGCTATTTTATGCAGAGAGCTATTGGTGTCTGGTTTGCGTGAAGGTATTGGCAATTCCAGAAACCTTGGCGTTAGTCGTTCAGGAAAGTGGAAAACAGTCAGCCAAATGATAGCGATTTTGGTTTTATTGATTGCTCCGGCGTTTCCTGAAAAAATAGCTACTTTAGAACTTACTGGCGAGATTTTTCTGTGGATTGCAGCATTTTTGAGTTGGTTAAGTGCGGCGTTTTATATCCGTGCCCTTCTTCATTATATAAAGCTCTCTGAGGGGCCAACCAATGAATAATGATATAAAAGTATTTGGTATAGCGGGTTGGAGTGGCAGTGGTAAGACTACCCTACTTTCAAGATTATTGCCCGAACTTTGTGCTCGAGGTGTGGTTGTAGTTACTGTAAAGTATGTGCACCATAGTTTTGATATCTTTGATAAGGATCATATTACATGCGAATGGCGGGAAGCAGGCGCCAGTGAAGTAATGTATGTTTCAGATAAGCGGTGGGCTCTGGTGCATGAGCTGCAAAATGAAGTACAACCCTCTGTTGAGGAACTATACAAGCAGTTTGGCCCTGCTGATTTGCTTCTAATTGAGGGTTTTAAATATCATAATCATACTAAACTAGAAATATTTAGATCTAATATATCTAAACCTCTTTTAGCAAAAAACGATAAATGGATTATTGCGATTGCGAGTGATAGCGGTAGACCAAAGCAACTGCCAGAAAATAGTGATGTTGTAATACTGGATTTAAATGATATTTCTGCAGTAGCCGAATTTATTATAATTCACAATGGTTTGATTGAGGGTAATTGATCTTGACGGCGAGTAATAAGATATTTGTTTGGCGGGCATCATGGCACAGCTAAGTGATGATTGTTTCGCGTTTGGTGGTGAGTTGTTGGCAGCTTCAGACGCGTTGCGCAAATTGGAAGAGATTGTAACTCCTGTCCCAAAACGAGAAGACGTGAGTTTGTCGTGGGCCAATGGCCGGGTACTGGCTTATGACGTTAGGTCGGAAATTAATGTTCCACCACATGACAATGCTGCGGTAGATGGCTGGGCAGTATATTTTGATGATTTAAATAAGACACAAGAGACGAGTTTGCCATGGAATGAGCGAATTCCAGCTGGTGTGCAATCAATAAAAATTTGTTCGCGAGGTATGGCTATAAGGATCTTTACTGGTGCCCCCATGCCAAAAGGAAATAAGGATGAGCAAGATCCAGACACGGTTTTGATGCAGGAGGATTGCCGGGAAATTGATGGTAGAGTTATTATCCCTCCAGGTATAAAACGAGGGGCAAACCGACGTAAGGCTGGTGAGGACATAAAAGCTGGGGAGGTTATCTTAAATATCGGGCGTCGCCTGAAACCTCAAGATATTGGGCTAATGGCTTCAGTTGGTGTTACTCGCGTGCAAGTATATTGTCCTCTCAGGGTTGGAATTTTCTCCACTGGGGATGAGATAGTCCAGCCGGGCAAACCTTTAGCACCGGGTGGTATATACGATTCAAATCGGTTTATGATAATATCTCTTTTGCAAAGACTTGGTTGTGATGTGTCTGACCTTGGTATCCTTCCAGATAGTCCAGAGGTGATTGAGAGATCATTGGATATTGCTTCCTCTGAACATGATGCTCTGATCACATCTGGTGGTGTCTCTACCGGGGAGGAGGATCATGTAAAATCTGCAGTAGAAAAATTAGGCAGTATACATTTGTGGCGCCTTGCAATACGGCCAGGCCGACCAATTGCGTTGGGTCAGATCGGTCATGTACCATTTATTGGCTTACCCGGTAACCCTGTAGCGGTATTGGTAACGTTTTTATGTTTTGCTAGACCTCTTTTGTTACGTCTTTCGGGGGCATCTGAAGTTAACCCTCGAAAGTACTCGGTTATTGCAGACTTTGATTATAACAAGAAAAAAGGTCGACGGGAGTGGTTGAGGGTACGCCTTAAAACTCTTGCTAATGGTAGAGTTGGCGCTGAGAAATTTGAAAGGGATGGTGCAGGAATTCTTTCTTCGGCTGTTTTTGCAGAGGGACTAATCGAACTTGCGGAAGAAGTAGTTGAGGTGAAAAAGGGTATGACTGTCGAATTCTTGCCTTTTAATGAAATGATGAGTTGAGGATATAGGGTGAAGTTACTTTATTTTGCTTGGGTGAAACAAAAGATTGGTATCGGTGACGAAGAAATAACCTTACCAGATGAGGTGAATACTTTAGAGCATCTGGTAATGTGGCTAAGCCAGCTAGGCCCTGGTTATAGGGAGGCACTGGCCGATTTGTCTATAATCCGATTTGCTGTTAATCAGGAATTCGCTAATTTGGATCATCCTGTCACTGATAGTGATGAGGTGGCGATTTTTCCTCCTGTTACCGGCGGTTAAAGCAATTATATGATTCGTGTCCAAAAAGAAGATTTTGATATAAGTGAAGAAATTTCCTCTCTTAACCGTCGTAATGTTGGAGCTTTGGCATCCTTTGTGGGTTTGGTAAGGGATAGTAATAATGAAATAACAGCTATGACGCTGGAGCACTATCCCGGGATGACTGAGAAGAAGTTAGCGGAAATAGAAACAGAGGCTCGTAGGCGATGGAATTTACAGGATTGTTTAATTATTCACCGCTATGGACGGTTAGAACCTGGAGATAATATAGTAATGGTAATTGCGGCATCTAGACACCGACAGTCAGCCCTAGAAGCCTGTGCATTTCTTATAGATTGGTTAAAAACTAGTGCGCCGTTTTGGAAATATGAAGAAAGAAATCAGGGTGCTGAGTGGGTCAAAGCTCGCACATCCGACACAATTGCATCAAAAAAGTGGAAAACTAGTTGAAGGTTAACAGAGTGTTCTAATTAGTAAAATTGACTACTTCGCCCTGCGTACTTCTTTTTCGTAATCGTCCATTAATTGTCGTGTAATTGGCCCGACTTCAAAATTGTGTTGGTCTATTTCGGATACAGGAGTTACCTCAGCCGCTGTTCCTGTTAAAAATACTTCGTCCATATCTGCCAGTTCTTCTGGCATTATAGCTCGCTCTACAACTTTATAGTTTCTCTTCTGAGCTAGCTCTATCACCGTCCTACGGGTTATCCCATCTAAAAAACAATCGGGTGTAGGGGTGTGTAATACACCTCCTTGTGCAAAAAAAATATTAGCACCTGTTGCTTCAGCTATTTGGCCTCGCCAATCCAACATTAATGCGTCATCGTAACCGTCAGGTTCTACTGAATGACGGGACAAAGTGCATATCATGTATAGCCCTGCTGCTTTAGCTTTAACAGGAGCAGTATCTGGTGAGGGCCTTCGCCATTGTGATGTTTTCATACGAATACCACGCTGTACACGGCCGTCACCAAATAAATTCGGCCATGGCCATGTTGCAATTGCGACGTGAATAGTTGTTTTTTGAGCAGAGACCGCCATCATTTCAGTGCCACGCCAGGCGACAGGTCTGACATAACCATCAATTATACCTTGCTTGAGAATTAGTTCCTTGCAAGCATCACTGATTTCTGTCGGTGTAAATGGAATTTTCATATCCAGTTGGGCAGCAGATTCGAATAAGCGATCCGTATGCTCTTGAAGCTTAAAAATGTTACCAGAGTAAGCTCTTTCTCCCTCAAATACGCAACTACCGTAATGAAGGCCATGACTAAGGACATGAAGCTTAGCGTCACGCCAGGGCGCAAGCCTTCCATCAAACCAAATCGTTCCATCACGATCATCAAAAGGGGGTGGCATATCCGCCATTTGTGCTTCATTCTCCCTATCAAAGCATTTTGGCAAACTCGAAAGCGGTTGCGTTGCGTATCATTCCACGGCATATAAGTCAACATGACTGACTTAACATCTAGCTCTAACCCTCTTTTTTTAAGGCATGATGAACTTCATCAGGGAATTGAGTTGCTATATTATGCCTACCGAGACTTTACGGCAGAATGTGATGCAATTTTAGCCACCCATGGATTTGGTCGTGCTCATCATCGGGTAATCTACTTTGTAGGTCGGAAACCTTTGCTATCTGTGGCTGAACTTTTATCTATTTTGCGGATTACTAAGCAGAGTTTGTCGCGGGTACTCAGCCAACTGGTGGAGGATGATTTTATTTCTGTGACCAAAGCTCCAGATGATAAGAGACGGCGTCTTTTGCAGTTGACCGAGAAAGGTATTAAGTTAGAAAAACGATTATCTGAAATTCAACGTGCACGTATCGGTTCTGCTTACCGAGCAGCTGGAGGAGAGGCAGTAGAAGGGTATCGGAGAGTTTTACTGGGTGTAATTGATGAAACTGATCGACGGTATTTTAATAAGAGGGAATAGGGTTTAGTCGTTCTATTTAATCACCATCTGATACGTGTAACTTGGAAAATTCATAGGTAAAAATTACCCATATGATGGCCAATCGAATTCGAGACTTGGATATAGAAGCTCCGCATATTTTGGTGGTAGATGATGATGATCGTTTACGTAAGTTGCTTAAGCGTTATCTAAACGAAAATGGTTATCGCGTAACAACTGCACAAAGTGCATATGAAGCAGAATCAAAAATGAACGGACTAACATTTGATCTATTAGTGGTTGATGTGATGATGCCCGGCGAAAATGGTGTCGAATTAACTCGAAGATTACGGGAATTTATGAGCGTTCCCATCCTTTTATTAACTGCTATGGGGGAAGTGGAGGATCGTATTAAAGGTCTTGAGAGTGGCGCCGACGACTATTTAACCAAACCATTTGAACCGCGAGAGCTTCTTCTACGCATTTCGACTATTTTACGGCGTATCCAAGGTGCATCAGAGCTTGGTTCTGAATTAGCAGTAAATTTTGGCGATCTAACCTTTAACCTTACTCGTAATGAATTGACTAAGAATGGAGATATTGTGCGTTTGACCAAGGCCGAGGCGCATCTTTTAAATTTATTCGCTGGGAGGCCTGGAGTTACATTGACCCGAGAGGAATTGTGTCGTCATAGTAACATAGATTCAAATGGACGTGCTATTGATGTTCAAGTTACGCGACTTCGTCGAAAAATTGAGTCTGACCCTAGTCTTCCACGTTATCTTTGTACTGTGTGGGGGGAAGGCTATATATTAAGGCCAGATTAGGTATCGGTAATGGCTATTATACGTTCAAAGCACATTAAACGCGTGATACCGAAGGGATTATTCTGGCGATCGCTTATAATTCTATTAGTTCCTCTTGTGCTTTTACAGGGTGTTGTTACGTACATATTTTTTGAGCGGCATTGGGAAACGGTCAGTCGCCACCTAGCCTTGGGTTTAGCAGGTGATATAATATACGTTATGCGGACTATTCAAAAATATCCACAACATGAGTTTAAAGAATGGACCCTTCAAACTGCCCAACGTGAAATGCAAATAAATGCAGTGTATGTGGTCGGCGAAAAATTGCCGGATATCAAGCCTCAACTAAGCAACCGAAATATGGAAAGAATGCTTTACACATCGCTTTCAGAGAGATTGATATATCCCTTTCATCTGGATACGAGGCGTGATGATAAGAACATTTCTGTTAAAATAGAATTGGAAGAAGGTCTCCTAACTATAATTACTCCAAGAAAGCGTATGTTTTCAACTACTGTCTATGTTTTTGTGCTTTGGATGCTCGGAACATCATTAGTGGTCGCCGCTATTTCAATTTTCTTTTTGCGCAATCAAATTCAACCCATTCGCCTTTTAGCAACAGCGGCAGAAGCTTTTGGAAAAGGTAGGGCAGAAGTAAACTTCAAACCGCGTGGTGCTACTGAAATTCGTCAAGCGTCTAGTGCGTTTATTGATATGCGTGAGAGAATTGCCCGCCATATAGATCAGCAAACAGAAATGCTGGCAGGGGTCTCTCATGACTTAAGAACACCACTCACCCGTATTAAATTGCAGCTAACGATGTTACGAGAAGCAAGTCCCGCTAGAAATGAGGAAATATCTGATCTCGAATCTGACATAGCAGATATGGAAAAAATGATTGATGAATATTTAGCATTTGCTCGAGGTCAAGGAGGAGAAAATCCGGTACTGATCGATCTGCCAGTGGTATTGGCTGATATTATTCAAAATTCGGCTCGTAATGAAGCCCGAATAAAGCTTATAAGTAAGAAGGTTTCTCTTATACCATTGAGACCAAATGCCATAAAGCGTTGTTTGACTAATTTAATCGATAATGCGGTTCGATATGGTACACAGGTGAAAATTTATGTCGCTGAAGTAGATACGGATGTTGAAATTCTAATTGAAGATAATGGGCCTGGAATTCCTCAGGAGAGCAGAGAGGAGGTTTTCAAGCCATTTTTTAGATTAAATGATGCTCGTGATCCAAACACAGCTGGTGCGGGATTAGGGTTAGCTATTGCTAGAGATGTAGTTAGGGGTCATGGAGGGGACATTTTAGTTAAAGATAGTTCAATGGGTGGTTTATGCGTAGTATTGAGGTTGCCTTTATAAAGGCTGATCAAAAAAGTTTCATTCCGTCTGGAACTTTTTTATCCGGTATTGCTAATACTACCTGATCTTTCTCGTCCGGAAACCCTACAATTAGTACTTCTGACATAAATGTAGCAATCTGCTTTGGCTGAAAATTCACTACTGCTATAACTTGTTTTCCTATGAGTTCCTCGGGAGAATAAAGTTGTGTTAATTTAGCGGACGTCTTTTTCTCACCAATTTTAGGGCCAAAATTGATCCAGAGTTTAAGTGCCGGTTGGTTTGTTTCTTTATTAATTTCAGAATGAGTAATTGTTCCTGTCCGAATATCAACTTTGAGGAAATCTTCAATTTCAAGGAAGGTTTTAGCCAGTTTCAACCTCCATCGTTGTAGAACTTTGCCTGGCCTCTGAATCCGGTTCGTGTCGAGGGCGACGGAGTAGGCCTAGTAATCTCTCAGCTCGATCTAATTGACGGTCTAGCGAAATCATCGTTTTTTCCATATCTTCGGTGTCGTCGTTAAACCACGCACGCAGAACGGCTAAGTATATCAAGGCGAGGCCTTTAATGCGCAGCTGTCCCATGGCTCCAGATGAAGAAATGTTCGCGGCTTCCATCATCCATTTCATGGAGCGGTAGATACTTATTGGCCCAAGTGCCAACGACTCAAGGTCAGTTGCGGAAGCACGGAGAATTGATCTTACTGCCTCTTTGTTTGGCTCCATAGCATCAAACCGCTTCATTAAGACGTCAAATAACCTTTCTCTACCAGATTTATCAATTAAGTCTTGGTCAATACTTTGAAGTACAGTTTCATCAACTCTGGTCGTATAAGCTGCAACTATAGAAGTTTTTGAGGGATACGTAGAGTGAACATCAGCCAACGTTAGACCAGCTGATTTTGCAATATCTGACAATGTGGTTTCTTTCCATCCTTGAAGAGATGCCAATTCAAGTGCTACATCAATAATTAAACGAGGGAAGTCATTTTTTTTCGACATTGTAAATAAATCACTTTCTGGACTCTTATCTGGTAGACTTGAGTCATGTTTTGTAGTTTTTTTTTATAAAATTCATTCGTCATGTGCGCTTTGCATAAATTTTATTCAGCAAGTTGTTTTGAGCGTTCCATAGCTGTCAACACAGTCTGTTCTATCAAAGGCCCTAATCCGTTTTCACCATCTAGAATTTTCAGAGCGGCTGCAGTAGTTCCTCCTGGGCTAATTACATTCGATAATAATTCGTCAGCTGTTTCGCCTGACCGCATCGCTAGTTCTCCAGCTCCGCGGACTGTTTCACTTGCAAGAAGAGCGGCAAATTTTGGCTCTAAACCTGCTGATACGCCGGCTGTTGTTAGTTTGCTGATTAGTAAAAAAATGTAAGCCGGCCCGCTTCCCGACAATGCTGTAACGGCGTCCATGAGACTTTCATCTGAGATCCATGCAACAGAACCAATTCCATCAAGTAACTTTTTACACAGCTTTTCATGTTTTGGAGTGACGTGCTTATTTGAACATGCAACTGTCATCCCAAGTCCAATAGCTGCAGGAGTGTTAGGCATTGCTCTTACGACGGGAGAAAGTTTGAAAAAACTTTCAAAAAGTTCAATTTTACACCCAGCTGCAATCGATAGAAAAACAGTTTCCATGCCCATAAATTGCTTATAGTGTGGAAGTATGGATCGCATAATTTGTGGTTTTATGGCGAAAATTATTATAGACGCACTGTTTGGAAGTGACTGATAGTTTGAATGGATATTTATCCCTAGTTTTATTAAACGCTTAGTGGTTTCTATATTGGGCTCAACTATATGAATTGTTTTAGGGTTGATACCATTTGTTAGGCAGCCATTTAGTATGGCCGAACCCATGTTGCCCGCACCAACTAATATTATTTTATCAGGATCACTAAATTCCATCAGGCCTGACCTGCCGTTTCAAAAAGAGCTGAATCCAAGGCTTCTTTCGGCGCTTTTCCCGCCCATATCACATGTTGAAATGCTGGATAAAAACGGTTGCATTCTTGAAGGGCGATACCTAGCAAGTCCTCAATTTGAGATTCTGTCGGATGCTGCGCTTCACGAAAAATAAAAGCATGACGCCACGTCGGGCGTCTCTCATCTTCTCGTAAATCAAAATGTCCCAACCATAAATTCTGATTTATTAAAGCAAGGAGGCCATGAACAGATGGAAGACGTTCGTCGGGAACTTTCATGTCATAGCTGCATCGAAATTCTAAGGCACTAATGTCTGAGCTGTAAGCAAACCACATTTCATAGGCGCACCATGGGCCAGAGCAGTGAGCTGCTAACAATTCTTCATCATTAAAACGTTCAAATGCAAGGTCAGCCGCCCCAGCAACTCGTTCTACAATATCTAGCGGATTATCGTGCTGAAATTCTCGGGGGTTTAATATTGTTGACATTTATAGTCCCACACAACAGTTCTAAATAAACAAACAATATAAAAAAAGTGGCTGTTTTTAACAGAAATTAGCTGGTCTCTCCTGAACCGCCACGTTCATTAATTGATGTTTATACACACAATACTGTGTATGACAAATAAAACAAAGCCCTAAATATAGTAGTAGCAACTAATTATTGAGTAAGATATTTTTTATTGGGAGGGCTTCCCTTTGTTTTTTTGTTTAAAATTCTTCTCTAATTTATCAAGTCGTTGATTGAGACGTTCTTGTTCGCTTCGAGCCTTAGTAGCAATATTCTTTACCGCTTCAAACTCATCACGGGTTACCAAGTCCATCGATAAAAGAATTTTTTCAAGATGCCGTTTTAGGACAGCTTCAATTTCATCCTTCACTCCACTAGCAGTTCCCATTGCACTGCCAGCAACACGAGCAAGATCTTCGAGTATACGGTTATCAGTTTGCATTTTGCACTCCACCCAATAATTAGTGCATATAATACGGACTCTTTTTAAAGTTTCAAACTATCTAAGTTTTGCGAAATAGAGGAAAATAGCAATATACAGTTCTTTTATTTTGCTTAACATTAGATATCGTCACTTACAATTATTCTGGTAAATATTGCGTATGATTTTAGTTACAGGTGGAGCTGGATTTATCGGTTCAAATTTATTAGCAGGTCTCGAAGATTTGAGCATAGGACCAATTGTTGTTTGCGATTATAAAACGGCTGGTGATAATTGCAGAAACATTGAAAAGCGTACAATTTTAGAGTTTATAGAACCTCGTGAACTTTTCAGTTTTTTGAGGAATTATAGGCATAAAATAGAAGTAATATTTCATTTGGGTGCAATATCTTCGACTATGGAAACTAACGCCCATGTTTTTGCAGAAAATAATTACAAATTAAGCCTGAAATTATGGAACTGGTGTTCTGAGTCCCAAGTACGATTTATATACGCTTCCTCCGCAGCAACATATGGTGATGGTAGCAAAGGATTTGATGATGACGGATCGTTAAGCTCTCTTTCAGCATTTAAACCTCTTAATTCGTATGGTCGAAGCAAACATCTTTTTGATCGCAGAACATCTTTACTATTGGAAAAAGGTCTTGATAGGCCACCCCAGTGGTCAGGCTTAAAGTTTTTTAATGTTTACGGTCCAAACGAGTATCATAAGGGCGAGCAAAAAAGTGTTATTGCGACCAATTACAGAAAAGTTGCTGACGGTGGAGCCGTTCAATTATTTAAGTCATACGACAAGAGTTATCGTGATGGCGGGCAATTACGAGATTTTATATGGGTAGGGGATTGCGTTCGGGTGATGCTTTGGTTATTGAAACATGAACACGTATCAGGCCTATTTAACGTTGGGACTGGAGATGCCCGTAGTTTTGCGGACTTAGCTAATGCTCTATTTTCGGCACTCAACCTTCCCCCGAAGGTGGAGTATATTGAAATGCCTGAATCTATTAGGGAGCGCTACCAATACTTTACTCAGGCGCGAATGGAACGGTTGAGAACAGCCGGTTTCCATGCGCCATTTACGTCGCTTGAAGAAGGGGTTGCGTGTTATGTTCAGCAGTATTTAAGTCAGCTGGATCCTTATAGATGAGTATTCTTGAGGCAATCAGGGACATAGACCCAACTGTTTTTGAAATAGGTAACTTCAAAGTCAAATGGTATGGCGTCGCTTATGTTCTTGGATTAGTTTTAGGTTGGCGCTATGTTCGTATACTCGCGAAAGAAGCCGTGCCAGGACTTAGTCATCGCATAGCAGACGACTTTCTGATGTGGTGCCTAATAGGAGTAGTTGTTGGCGGACGTTTAGGTTCCGTGGTGTTTTATAATTTTAATGGATTTATAGAAAGACCGTGGATAGTTTTTCTTATTTGGGAAGGTGGCATGTCTTTTCATGGAGGAACTATAGGGGTTATTTTAGCTCTGGCAGTGTTCTCTCGACGTAGGAACATAAATATTTTATCTATTGCCGATGCGGTGGCATGTGCAGTTCCTATAGGACTATTTTTTGGCCGCGTAGCGAATTTTATAAATCAGGAGCTGTATGGGCGCATTTCCGATGTTGCTTGGGCTATACAATTCAAAGTATGGGTAGATAGGGAAAATGGTGTATATTTCTGGACTCCTCCGCGACATCCTAGTCAACTTTATGAGGCTTTTCTTGAGGGATTAATATTATTTTGTTTATTAGCAGTGCTAGCATTTTTTTTCCGGGCAGGCGAGAGACCCGGGTTGTTAACAGGGGTTTTTTTAAGCGGTTACGGTGTTGCAAGAATAGTCGCTGAATTATTTCGAGAGCCAGACGCTAATTTAGGATTTGTGGTCTGGAGCATTTCAATGGGACAGGTACTATCAATTCCTATGTTCGTAGTAGGACTGTATTTTATTTTTCGAACTATACGTTGGCGTTCAATAGAAGAATAATTCAAGGAGTGTGTTCTGACACCTATTGTTAAAAAACTGCAAGGCTTAATTATTGGAAATGGCCCCATTTCGTTAGATCAATACATTGAAGTATGTATGACTGACATGCAGTCGGGTTATTATACTACAAGGAACCCCATTGGATTAGATGGCGATTTTATTACAGCGCCAGAAGTCAGTCAGATGTTTGGTGAGTTATTAGGGCTTTGGTGTGTCGTGTCATGGAGACAATTGGGCGCGCCAACACCCTTTAATCTTATAGAACTGGGTCCAGGTCGAGGAACATTAATGAATGACTTGTTTAGGTCTGCTCTGGTGGATCCTGAATTTTGTAATAGCGCAGAACTACATTTTGTTGAAATTGGGAGTAAATTAAGAGAATCACAGAAGTCAATGCTCGGGGAACGATCTATAATCTGGCACAACGACATCAATAGTTTGCCATCTGGTGCAAGTATAATTCTTGCAAATGAATTTTTTGACGTTCTTCCAATTAAACAATATCAACTGACCGCTAAGGGTTGGTGTGAGAGAAAAGTTGATTTTGTTGAAGGGGAATTCCGCCTTATATTGGATGATACGCTGACGACTTTTGTTAGAAAGGGTGTTGTGGGGGATATTTTTGAAAGAGCACTAGAGCGTGAACTTCATATGTCAATTATTGCAGGTCAGTTGAGAGAATACGGTGGTGCAGCGTTAATTATTGACTATGGGTATAGTAAAAGTACTAACGGGGATACATTGCAGGCAGTTCGTAAACAAAAAGCAGAACCGGTATTTGCTAATCCAGGCTTAGCCGATTTGACATCTCATGTTGATTTTGAGTCATTGGTGCGGGTAGTGGATGGAGTCAAAACATTTGGCCCAACTACGCAGCGAGATTTTTTGCTGAGGTTAGGAATTGAAGCTCGAAGTGTCATTTTAAAACAAAATGCCACTTCGACTGAGGCTCGCGATATCGCGATTGCTTATAATCGTTTGGTGGATAAATGCCAAATGGGCGAATTATTTAAGGTACTAGCATTAAGTTCTCATGACGTTGCGATTCCGCCAGGATTTGAACATCTTCATATTGGTTTAAATAAAAATAAGAATGTTATTTTGTGATAGATTGTATTCAACACCCAGAACTCTTGGGAAACGCATTACAACACAACTTTTGCACTCGTTTTGGCGGAGTCAGTAGTGGCGTATTCGAGTCTTTGAACTGTGGTTATAGTTCAGACGATGATCCTTTTATGGTTACAGAAAATAGACGTAGAGTCGCCTTTGAATTTGGTCTTTCAGTTGAAAAACTTTGCACTGCTTCGCAAGTTCATGGCACTTCGGTTATTATAGTAAAGAAGGCATGGAGCTACGATCAGGCTCCTATAGCAGACGCTTTGGTAACAAATATGCAGGATATAATCCTAGGTGTATTAACCGCCGATTGTGCACCAATACTGCTTGCTGACCTGAAAAATTATGTAATTGGTGTTGTGCACGCTGGATGGCGGGGTGCTTTGGGAGGCGTGATCGCATCTGGAATTGACGCAATGCTAACCTTAGGTGCTTGTAAATCCAGTATAAAAGCGGTTATTGGTCCATGTATTGGGCCAGATTCATATGAAGTTGGTCAGGATTTTCCTCAGCCTTTTATTAAAGATAATAATGCTAGCGAGAAATTTTTTCGACCAGCGTCGCGTCAGAATCACTATCTTTTTGATTTGCCAGGTTATGTTAATTTTCGGCTAAAATCTGAGGGAATCAGTGATGTGTATACTATCCAAAGAGATACTTATATAGAGGAATCAGCGTTTTTTAGCTATCGACGTAATATGCAACGTGGTGAACATAGGTATGGTAGATTAGTTTCAGCAATTTCGTTGCGAATAGGAGCTGGTTGAAATGCCACACATGATAATGTTTTTTTGTTTTTTAATTGTTGGGCTCGCTGCCGGTTGTGTATTTATGTAGAAACGAGCTTGTTAACCACTTTAAGTGTTTGGTAATGGGTCTTATCTGCATTTGATGCGTTGTAGCTTCTAGTAACTTACCAAAACCCTTTTAAGGACAGAGCTAATTTTTTAATTTTGCTTTTAGCGAGCACAAAAGAATCACGCCCACCTATGATATTTAGGTCTATATTGTGACTGGCTCTCATTCTAGCTGATGGAAGATAAGTTGACGTGATTAAGCAAGAAGATACCGTTTCGAGACAGTATATTAAGAGGGAATAGGGAAATTTAGAGCAGGTAATAGCTAAAAACAGTGTAAATGTGCAGTCCGATTCATAATTCGTTGTAATGTGAATAGGTAAATCAGCGATACAACGGATAATTATTAACACCAATATCATTTACAGTCGAAGACCGGCTTGATACATTCCGCCGCACAAGTGATGGCGACTCACTGCGTAATTTTAAGATCGCAGGTAATTTTAGTGATCACTAGTAGTCGTTATTGGAGAATTGAACCAATGAAAATTCTATCTGGAAACAGTAATAGGCCACTTGCTGAAGCCATTGCTGCTGCGCTCAGTATTCCTCTTACCAAGGCTACCGTACATCGATTTTCAGATGATGAAATTTTTGTCGAGATACATGAAAACGTGCGGGGAGAGGATGTTTTTGTAATACAGTCTACATCGTCACCAGCCAATGACAATATGATGGAGCTGTTGATTTGCTTAGATGCTCTCAAACGGGCCTCAGCTAGGCGAATTACAGCTGTGTTACCATATTTCGGATACGCCCGTCAGGATCGTAAATCAGCACCAAGAACTCCAATTTCAGCTAAATTAGTAGCTAATCTTATAGTAGCTGCTGGAGCCCATAGGGTTTTAACTTTAGATTTACATGCGGGTCAAATTCAGGGTTTTTTCGATATACCAGTAGATAATCTATACGCAGCTGGTGAAATGATAGCTGATATAAAGAAAACTTTCTCTAATGGAAACTTAATGATTGTGTCGCCGGACGTTGGCGGAGTGGTTCGAGCGCGAGCAATTGCTAGCCGATTAGATGCTGATCTAGCAATTGTAGACAAACGACGTGAGAGAGCAGGAGTGTCTGAGGTTATGAATATCATAGGTGACGTAGAGGGGCGTAACTGCGTAATGGTTGACGATATAGTCGACTCGTCGGGCACCTTGTGCAATGCCGCAGATGCATTAAAAACTGCTGGGGCCAATGAAGTACATGCTTATGTGACCCATGCAGTTTTGTCTGGAGGCGCAGTAGCAAGGGTATCTGCTTCTCAACTAAAGAGTCTTGTGGTAACAGATAGCATTGCGATGACTGAAGCAATGCGTGTATCAGATAGTATAAAAACGCTTTCTATTGGTAAACTCATGGCGGAAGCTATTCGACGAATTAGCATAGAGAGTTCTGTTTCCAGTCTTTTTAATTAATTTTTAATTCTGCTATTGCGGAGGCCCGAAGGGCAATATTTTAAGTCGGTGTGTGAGGAAAGATTATGAGTGAGTCAAATTCAATAAGTGCTGAGATGCGAGGAAACGCTGGAAAAGGCCATTCTCGAAGACTGCGAGTAGATGGCAGGATGCCTGCCATAATCTATGGTGGGACAAATGAACCTGTTGAAGTATCATTAAGTATAGCTGAATTTATTAAGGAATATAAGCGGCCGGGTTTTTTCACTCGTCTATACGATCTCAACATTAATCAGGAAACACTTAAGGTGTTGCCAAGAGAAGTACAGTTACATCCGTTGACGGATGCACCATTACATGCTGATTTTCTTAGATACGTTAAAGGGTCTGAAATTGCGGTTGCCGTTTCAGTGAAATTTATTGGTCAGGAAGAGTGCGAGGGGCTGAAGCGTGGCGGTGTTATTAATATAGTTAGGCATGAAGTGGAGTTGATGTGCCCCGTTGAATCAATACCTGATGAGCTAGTGGCAGATATCTCTGGCTTGAATATTGGGGATAGTGTTCATATTAGTGCTATAAGTTTACCGGAAGGTGTTGCACCTACTATTACCGATCGAGATTTCACGGTTGCTACTATCGCAGCCCCGACAATTCATGTTGAAGAAGTCGAAGAGGAGGGCGATGAAGAGACAGAAGAGGTTGAAGGATTAGAGGAAGTGCAGGAGCAGACCGATCAGCCGGCTGGAGAAACTGACGCAGAATCGGATGGAACAGAATCCTAATTAGGAGCTAATTGGGTCGTATAGTGACGGAGTAGGATATATGTATATCCTTGCTGGTCTTGGTAATCCTGGCCGAAGGTATGCTGAGAATAGGCATAACATTGGAAGTTCGGTCGTTAATGAAATCCTGCGACGTTACGACTTTGGAAGTTTCCGTTCGCGTGTAAGGCTTTCTGGGGATTTGGCCGAAGGTAATGTCGAGGGGGTTCGTGTAGTACTACTAAAACCGACCACTTTTATAAATGAGTCAGGTCGCTCAGTCGGCGCAACTATGAGATTTTTTAAATCTTCACTCGATGATGTATGTGTATTTCATGATGAATTGGATTTGGCTCTCGGCAAAGTTCGTCTAAAACTTGGGGGTAGCAGCGCTGGTCACAATGGACTTAAAAGTATAGACTCAAACGTTGGCTCACAGTATTGGCGGATTAGAGTAGGGATTGGCCGACCTTATCATCGTGAAGACGTAAAACATTATGTTTTAAGTGATTTCTCTGAAAATGAAGCACTTTGGTTAAAGAGTGTAACTAAGGCTATAGTTGATTCCGTTCCGTTATTATTAACCGCAAAACCAAATGAATTTATGACGCGAGTTGCCTACTTGTCCCCACCACGTGAGGGAATAAAATTGAATCCCCGACTTAATGGTGAAGAGTGCAAAAATGGGATTTAGATGTGGTATAATTGGTCTACCAAATGTGGGAAAATCCACTCTTTTTAATGCATTAACAAGTTCATCTCAAGCTGCAGCCGCAAATTATCCTTTTTGTACTGTAGAACCCAATATTGGTCGTATTCCAGTACCAGATAAACAACTTGAGATTGTTGCAAGGATTGCGGGTTCCAGAAACGTAATTCCAACAATTCTTGATGTGATGGACATAGCAGGGTTGGTCCGTGGAGCCAGTGAGGGAGAGGGTCTTGGTAATAAGTTTTTGGGACAAATCCGGGAAGTTGAAGCACTGTTACATGTTGTGCGTTGTTTTGAGGATGATCAAATAGGGCATGTAGAAGGTGCCATAGACCCTATCCGTGATATTGAGTTGGTTGAAACTGAATTAATTTTGGCAGATATGGAAAGTTTAGAACGTCAGAGAGAACGTATGGTTAAGCGAGCCAAAATAGGTGACAAGGGAGCTGAAGAGTTACAACCAATTATAGAAAATGCTTTAGCGATTCTACATCAGGGGAAGCCTTTGAGAATGTTCTCTGTAGGTAAAGAGGAGCAGGTGCTGTTGAAATCACTAAATTTATTAACAACAAAGCCAGTTCTATTTATCTGCAATGTTGATGAAGAAAGCGCTCATTCTGGAAATGAATTAAGTGAACAAGTAAGCAAGTATACATCACAAGATGAAGTTGGAGTCGTAGTGATATCAGTGGCTATTGAAGCAGAAATTGCAGCACTTGAAACATCAGAAGAAAAAAAAGACTTTTTGAGTGATTTGGGAATGGAAAATGCTGGTTTAGAACGGGTATTATATGCGGGTCAAAAGTTGTTAGGACTTTTAAGGTTTTTGACTGCAGGTCCGAAAGAAGCACGTGCTTGGACTTTAAAATCTGGTGGGACAGCCCGTGATGCAGCAGGTAAGATACATAGTGATATGGCAAGAGGTTTTATATGTGCTGAAACCATATCCTTCGAGGATTTTGTTTACTATAATGGAGAGGCCGATGCCAAAGCCGCGGGCAAAATTAGGCAGGAGGGAGCCGATTATATAGTAAAGGAAGCTGATGTAATATTATTTAGGTTCAACGTATAACAATTATCTAAATTAAATAATATGAGGAATGAAATTGGGTAAATTTTTTGATCTGATGGCCAAAGATGGGCATAGCTGTGATGCTTACAGAGTTACACCAAAGGAACCAGCCAAGGCGGGGCTTTTGGTTATACAGGAAATTTTTGGTGTCAACGATCATATTCAAAGTGTTTGTGATTCTTATGCTGAAAAGGGATATTTAGTTATCGCCCCTTCAATTTTTGATCGTATAGAACGAAATGTCAGGTTAGCTTATACCGCGGAAAGTGTTGTAATAGGACGAGGTCTAAAAGAAGAGATTGGCTGGGATTTGCCCCTACAAGATATTGATGCAGGTCTTTCTATCTTGAGGAAAGAATTAAATGAAGGCGCTAAATTGGGCGTTATTGGTTATTGTTTTGGTGGTACGTTGGCTTGGCTTTCGTCTTGCAGATTGGGGATAGACTGTGCAATTGGATATTATGGTGGCCAAATCAATCAATATTTGGAGGAGACACCCACGGTTCCGACCATGTTGCACTTTGGTACAGAGGACGAAGGAATACCACCTTCTGTTGTTAAATCTATCCGCGAAGTAGCTAATAAAGGTGTCAGTATTTTTGAGTATGATGGGGCTGGGCACGGTTTTAATTGTGATGCACGTGCCGATTATCATTCTGAATCTGCTGCGTTGGCTAGGGAAAGAAGTACGAAACATTTAAGTAATTATCTCAGTTAATTAGGGAGTGTTATAACTTGAACGATAATATTCCAACACGCCTTGGTATTATTGGTGGTAGTGGATTATATCAAATCGATGGGCTGGTCGACGCGGAGTGGCTAAGTGTGGAATCCCCCTTTGGCCAACTCTCTGATCAAGTGTTATTGGGTAAGTTAGAAGGAATTGATGTAGCTTTTTTGCCACGGCATGGTCGAGGTCATTGCCTTTCTCCTGGAGAAATAAATTTTCGAGCAAATATTGACGGTTTAAAACGTTGTGGTGTCACCGATATTGTGTCTTTAAGTGCGGTAGGATCTCTGCGAGACGAACTACAACCGGGATTTTTTGTCCTAGTTGACCAATTTATTGACAGAACTTTTAAGCGTAAGAGCACATTTTTTGAGTCTGGACTAGTTGCTCATGTATCTATGGCAGCACCAGTTTGCAGTCGTATTGGCGAAAGTATTTTAACTGCGGCTGCGACAGTTGAGGGTCTGCAAGTCCAAAAAGGTGGAACTTATTTAGTAATGGAGGGGCCTCAGTTTTCAACACTAGCAGAGTCGCGGTTATATCGGGAATGGGGATGCGATGTCATAGGGATGACTAATATGCCTGAAGCGAAGCTTGCTCGTGAGGCAGAGATTTGTTATTCAACGGTCGCAATGGTTACTGATTATGACTGCTGGCATACTCAACATGAGAACGTTTCTGTAGAGACGGTTGTTGAAGTAATGGATCACAATTCAGCAAAGGCTCGGTCGCTTGTGCGAGCTTTGGCATTCGAACTTATGCAAAGTCGACCAGTGTGTGAAAAGGGCTGTGATCGAGCTCTGGATAACGCTATAATGTCCCAATTAAGCTCAAATACAAAAGAATCTATGTTGAAACTTGATGCCATTGCTGGACGCATGATAAACCAAAGCCCAGTTGCTTTTTAGTTACAGGAGTTACTGCAATATTCAGGTATTGTTCAGTGCAGCTTGGCCCAAACTCTGCGCTTTATGATATATATCAGTGCAGTAAAAACCGCGAGGAATATTAAAACCTTCAAGCCTGTTTGCTTTCGAATTTCCAGCTCAGGTTCTGCTGTCCATGCGAGAAATACGGAAACGTCATGTGCTAGTTGATCAATGCTAGCTTCCGTCCCATCAGAATACTCAACGGCATCCTCATATAATGGCTCAGGCATAGCAATCTGATGTCCAGGAAAATAGTGATTGTAACTCATACCTTCGGCAAGTTCAAAACCGTCTGGTGGCTCTTCTTCGTACCCGACAAGAATGCCATATAGGTAATCAAGACCACCATCTCTAGCTTTAACCATTAGGGAAAGATCAGGTGGCAGCGAACCGCCGTTTGCAGATCTGGCAGCTTGAGAATTTGCGAAGGGTGCTGGGAAATAATCTGAGGGGCGTGCAGATCTCATAAACATTTCGCCTTCACCATCTGGCCCATCTTCAACTTCGTATTCAGATGCTATGGCTTTAACTTGATCTTCACTAAATCCGATTTCGATTAAATTTCTGAATGCAATGTAGTTTAAAGAGTGACAGCTCGCACATACCTCTTGAAAAACCTGAAATCCACGTTGGAGTTCAGCGCGGTCAAATGTTCCAAAAACACCAGTATGGCTCCACTCATGATCAGGAGGCTCCAGAGCATCGCCCGCAGCATCAGCATCAGAAATTGTTACTAAAGTGAGGCCAAAAAGTATTGCAACTAATATGATTGTGTAGCGCATCACTGTTTTCCTGTAGATGGGGGAGTTGGTGACGTAGTATTAGGAGGATCGTCCGGTGGCACACCACTGGCATTTTGCGGGCTTTCCGAGGGCAGTACTGCTTGATGAATACTTTCGGGAAGTGGTTTGGTGCGTTCAAACTTTCCAAGTAGGGGCAAAATTATCAAAAAGTGCGCAAAATAGTATATGGAACAGATACGTCCAATAAGTATGAAGGATCCTTCAGGTGGGTTTGCTCCAACCCAACCGAGAACTATACAGTCGGCTACAAAAATCCAGAAAAATTGCTTATACAGAGGGCGAAAACGAGCACTTCGCACTTTGCTGGTATCTAACCAGGGCAACACAAAAAGAATGGCAATTGAGGCTACCATTGCAATAACCCCGCCCAGTTTGTCTGGTACTGCTCGCAAAATTGCGTAATACGGCAAAAAATACCATTCAGGTACAATGTGTGGGGGAGTTACTAAGGGATCTGCTTCAATATAATTAATTGACTCCCCTAAGTAATTTGGAAGGTAAAATACGAAAATAGCCAACACGAATAGCATTATACCTAATCCAAACATGTCCTTAATAGTATAATAGGGACTAAATGGAATAGTATCTTTAGAGCTCTTTATATCAATACCAAGAGGATTGTTTGATTTGCGGTGGTGTAAGGCCCATATATGCAGGAAAACCACACCACAAAGCAAAAATGGCAAAAGATAATGTAGTGAAAAAAAGCGATTTAATAGTGCATTATCGACAGAGAAACCGCCCCAGAGCCACGTAACTAAAGTCTCTCCAATCCAGGGTATAGCTGACAACAAATTAGTTATTACCGTCGCTGCCCAGAAACTCATCTGGCCCCAGGGTAAAACGTAACCCATAAAAGCAGAGCCCATCATAAGAAATAGAATTATGACACCGAGCCACCAGAGAATCTCTCTGGGGGATTTATAGGAGCCATAATAAAAACCCCTAAATATATGGATATAGATCACAACGAAAAACATGGATGCGCCGTTCGCGTGCAGATATCGCATCATCCAGCCCCATTCCACATCCCTCATTATGTGTTCCGTAGACTTAAATGCATGATCAACATGTGGCGTGTAGTGCATGGCTAGGATAACGCCGGTTACAATTTGTACTACAAGCATAAACCCAGCTAGGGATCCAAAATTCCACCAATAATTCAAGTTTCGTGGTGCTGGGTAGTCGATAAGGTGTTCGTTGGTCCAGCTAAAAATTGGAAGTCTATAATCTATCCACTGGACAATACGGTAGCGGTGAATTGGAGTTGCCATATTAATTTACTCTATCTTAGCCAATCCGGATTAGTGATTCATCTAGAAATGTATATTCAGGAACTTTAAGGTTTTCTGGTGCTGGCCCTTGCCGTATGCGACCAGATGTATCGTAATGGGATCCGTGACAGGGGCAAAACCAGCCACCAAAATCACCTCTGGGGTCTCCAAGTTTATTTCCCAATGGTATGCACCCCAAGTGTGTGCAAACTCCGACTAAGATTAACCATTCTGCTTCTTGGACTCGGTCTTGGTCACTTTGAGGGTCACTAAGTTCGTCTATTTTTACGGCTCGAGCTGCACTTATTTCATCCATGGTACGTCTTCGAATAAATACGGGTTTTCCACGCCACTTAACGGTAATTGATTGTCCTACTTCAATGGATGATATGTCTACTTCGGTTGACGAAAGGGCAAGGACATCTGCAGATGGGTTCATGGTTTCAATCAGTGGCCACACAACACCTATTCCGCCCATTGCGCCCATTGCGCCGGCAGCTAGAATGAGAAAATCTCGTCGTGTTTCCTCGCCTTCGGGTTTGGTTCCATCATTATCAGACGCGGTGTCTGTCATATTATAACCCTTAAATTCATGTTCAGTTCGTCCATTTTAAAAAATTGTAGTCTAGACTATGTGACCTTCTATACTGTTTGAGAGGAGGGGTAGCACGGGGTTGACGTGAGGGCAAGAACCTATGGCCTTACCTATTTGCTAAAAATGACATAGAACAATACTCCTCTTGGAGAAAATTTAAATTACTAATTGGTATAACACGTGAAAATAGCACTATTCCAGCCAGATAATCCAGGAAATGTAGGTGCAATCTTGCGTTTGGGAGCGTGTTTTGCAGTTACTGTAGAAATAATTGGACCTGTAGGATTTCCGTTTGATAGACGTATAATTCGACGCGTCGCTTTAGATTATATTGACCATGTTAATATTCAACATTATGCCACCTGGAAAGAATTTCTTTCAACCTATAATATGAAGAACGATCGCATAATTTTATTATCTACCAAGGCTGCAAAGAGCTATGACAAATTATTATTTTCTACCTCAGATACAATTCTCCTCGGACAGGAAAGTGCAGGGGTGCCATCTGAGGTGCATTCTGCAGTTGATGAGAGTGTAAGAATACCACTAGATTCTAAAACACGTTCACTTAATGTTACATCCGCCTGCGCAATTGTATTAGGGGAGGCACTGCGACAAACTAGTACTTTCCCAGGAGAGGGGCATGACTAATTTTGGAAAACGTCCAAATCTTCCGGAAGGCATTCCGAGCGATCAGCAAAGAATTGCTGTGGAAGAATGGTTTGTAAAACTACGTGATTTGCTATGTTCTGAGATGGAACTCTTAGAGGAGAAGCAGAATAGTTCCAATCGACTGCCTGGGCGTTTCGAGAAAAAACCTTGGAACCGTTTGGGTGGTGGCGGTGGTGTAATGTCCATTATGAAGGGCAAAGTATTTGAAAAGGTTGGAGTGAATGTCTCCACAGTTTACGGTGACCTATCATCTGAATTTGCAGCAAAATTACCAGGCACTTCAAAAAATACTACCTTCTGGGCTAGTGGCATATCTCTTGTAGCACATCCTTATTCACCTCTGGTTCCTGCGGTACACATGAATACTAGGCATATAGTGACAGGGGCGAATTGGTTTGGTGGTGGTGCCGACCTTACGCCAACAATTTCGAATAATGCAGATACAGCTCTGTTTCATGGCGCTTTAAAAGAGGCGTGTGATTGTCATAGTAGTGAATATTATGAGCGCTATAAGGCATGGTGCGATGAATACTTTTTTCTTCCACATCGAGATGAGCCTCGAGGAGTCGGCGGGATCTTTTTTGATTATGTTAACACTGGCGATTGGAAAGAAGATTTCATGTTCGTTCAAGATGTAGGCAGAGCATTTCTTGAAGTATATCCAGAGATAGTGAAGCATCATATGGAAAAATCTTGGAGCCGACAGGAGCGTGAACAACAATTAATTAAAAGAGGGCGTTATGTTGAATTTAACCTTTTGCACGATCGAGGCACCCAATTTGGACTGCAGACAGGTGGAAATATAGAGGCAATCCTTATGTCCATGCCTCCATCAGCAAAGTGGCAGTAATATTATAAGTAAATATCTTTAAAAAAGCATTTATGGGTAGACGTGTCAAAGCTCGTTTAAAAATTCTTTTTTGGCCACAATTTCTAGCTGTTTCAGACACTTAGCACGATCAGGGGCAAAGTATTGGTCGATCCACCAGCCTTCAATTGCTTTGAGTAAGTTACCAATATCAGGGCCCTTTTGTAGTCCCAATTTCTTGACGTCGTATCCTGTTATTGGAAATACTGGCTTAACCCAGTTTTCAGCCAAATTTATCAGCTTGTAATAATTTTTGTCCTTCTTCTCATTAATTGCCGAGGCCAAAATTAGTCTATCAATAACGTAACGTTTTTCATTAGAATAAAGGAATTGGTAGATGGATGAATCATCTAAAACTCTTTCTGAAGTATAGTTCGTGGTAAGGAGGTTTGTGAGTCTTTTGCTGTCTTTAGATGAAAATCGCCAGCGATCTGAAATTTTTATTGCACTTATATTGAGATGCGGTTCAAAAATTAGTGAGGCAAGCCTTAATAGCCAGTCATTTGTATTGCTATGATTAAAAGTAAATAGTTTCTGCAAAAGTTTGGTGTCCTTAACTTCAGGAATTATTTGTGAAAGAATGTTTGAGTTAGCCATTATCTCGATGGTTGGAATTGGATTTGGAGCTTCAATCAATTTGATGAACTCATCACGAATACGTTCAGGAGAAAGTGTATCGAGGTGCTGAGCCGAGAATCGGCAGGCATCTATCGCTTCAATGTTAGGTTCGCCTCTTCCAAAGTAAGCATGAAAACGAAAAAAACGCAGTAAACGTAAATAATCTTCCTGAATTCGTTGACTAGCTTTTCCTACAAATTTTACGTTACCTGCAGTAAGATCTAAAATCCCGTTATGTGGGTCGTATAAATAGCCTTCTGGACTGAGGCTTAAGGCATTTATAGTGAAGTCTCGTCGTTTTGAATCCTCTTCCCAGTCATCTGTATACTCTACCTCCGCGTGACGCCCGTAGCTGATCACGTCACACCGAAGTGTGGTGATTTCGAATCTTAAATCATTCAGTTCGTCATTTATTATAGGTATGGCGGTTATGGTGCCATGATCATAGCCAGTTGGAATAAATTTTATATTTGCCTGTTTTAAAAGACTTATCACTTTATCAGGAACATCAGGTGTCGCTATATCTATATCGGTGACTTCTCGTTTAAGAATTGTATCTCTTACACAACCGCCAACAAACCGAATTTCCTGTCCATTCGCGCGTAGAGCATTGATAACGGCTTGAGTTCTCTTGTTTGAAACCCAATTTATATCGGTAGTATTCAATTTATTGACAGAATGCATTTTTTTGAAACTCCGCTATCACCTGACTTAATTAGTCTACGGTGGCAGGTACAATTTTTCCGTCTTCTAAGCGTGGTGGAATGTAAGTCCCATCAGTATCTTCCCCAGTATTTATACTTAAAAAGACCAAGCTTATTGCCATTAAACCTATACCTATAAAAAGCAACCAAGGCCACGGTAACTTTCTTAAAGTTTTTGCGGTTTCGCTTCTGCCCAAGCGAACTTTTCGCGATATAACAAGGTATACGAAGTATAGAATCGCTGGTGCTAAAAGAAGAGCTATATGAAAAAGCGTTGTTCGCAACATCTAACTGCCAATTGTATCGCGTAAATCTTTGAGGATTGCCGCCGTCGCTCCCCAAATACGATACCTTTCGTAGCACAGGACATAAAACATCCGGTCTATACCGTTAATTTTCATATGTTCTTGCTGATAAAGTGATTTATTCATTATAAAAGATAGTGGTACCTCAAAGATTTCATCAACCTCTTCCCGATTTAACAGAAATTTTTGCCCTTCATTAACAAATCCTACAACAGGGGTAATACGATATCCCGTACCCACCAAGTAATCCTCTAATCGACCAATTACTTCGACATTCTTTGGGTGAAGTCCAATTTCCTCGTTAGATTCCCTCAATGCTGTCACTGCGGGGTTAATATCACCATTTTCAATTTTACCACCAGGAAAACAAATTTGTCCTCGGTGGTTAGTGAGATTTTCTGAGCGTTTTGTAAGCAATACAGTTAGTATTTCTTCACGTTGGATAATTGGTACTAAAACAGCGGCAGGTGTAATTTTTACATTTAATCTTGTAGAAGTGACTGCTTTATTGCGTTTAGTGAAATTCACTTGATCTATTACATTTACATCGTCGTTAGCCTGTTGGATAACTTTATTCCAGTCTTCCTTTGCATCACGAGAAATATTTGAAGATAATTGTGTTCGGATCATTTGATTCATTAGTCATAAATCTGCATGTTGGTTCGTTCGCCAAACGAAAAAAAACAGCCACTACTCCACACACCTAATTCTTTTTTTTCTTCAACTGCAAGAGTGACTAAATCATAATAAACTGACCGGGAAACCAAAGCGGTAAGACCCCTGTCTAAGTTTAGGTAAGGAGCAAGCTCTCCGCTAGGTCTAGGCCTAAATTCGAGAGAATGCTGTTTATCAGCCATGATTTCCTCGTCAATATTGGTTTTAAAAGTAAGGCATTGTTCCATTCCTTTGCCGGAAATCGTGAGTCCAACCGCCACAAAAGGAGCATCATCAACTTGTATTCTTGCACGCTCAATTGGGGTAACTAACCAGTAGTCACCATCTGTTTCTCGCTGCAGTACGTTAGCAAAAAGTTTGACCATCGCTTTTCTCCCAATTGGACCTCCTTCATGGTACCAAGTACCATCTGAAGAAACGCGAATATCTAGGTCTCCACAACTTATCGCTGAATTTAAACTGTAAAATATTTGACCGCCTTCTTCGGCCATATTTTGCTCCAATACTTTGCCAGATCTCTATACGATAAACATCTGCGAGAGTGTCCGGTTAACTATGTGGTCGCGTCATCAATCAATTGGTTAATCTTAGTGGCTGCCTCCATTTGAACCATATGACCTTGGCCTTCTATGATTTCAACTTTTACGTTATCAGCTAAGTCTCTAGCATGAGATGCCGGTATGATTCGATCATTAGCCCCCCAAATAACGAGGATAGGACATGAAACGTCTTTTAGTTTATCGCGTAAAATATTTGACTGTTTCCCGTTAGGAGCGAAGGAAGCCAAAACTTTCTCCAAAGCGTGCTGAACACCGTCTATTCGTTTGAAGGCTAAAAGATCATTGATTAATTGCCTTGTTACCAACGCGGGGTCGCTGAATAGTTTTTCAACATGAGGCTTTAGGTCCTTTCGTCTTTCGGCTGCTATAAATCCATTTAGGTAATCACCATCAATTTCTTCACCGAGGCCGGCACTCCCGATAAGAGTAAGAGATGCAGCTTTTTCAGGATAGGTAATGGCCATGCTAAGAACGATTGCGCCTCCAAGTGAATGGCCTATCAAATGTGCCTTATCAAGCTCAAGAGCATTCATGAACGCACTAATAATTTCTACCATATTAACTATAGTACCCTCACCAACGTCTTTTGACGAAGATCCATGGCCAGGTAGATCCAGAGCATAGACGGTATGTTGACCGGCTAAAGCATCATGATTGAAAAGCCAATTATTTAAATCACCACCAAACCCATGAACCAGAATTAAGGGGGAACCACCTTCGCCCTTTTTTAAATAGCGAATGTTTCGTCCCTCTAATTCTAGGTTTTCCGTAGCTGCACCTACATCCTCTTCATCGTCAGCTGGTGGTACGTAGTTAGCCTGAAATTCAGTGATGAAAGCATTAATGTCTTCGCCAGAAGAATCAGCATTACCAATTACACCAAGGAGAGCGCCAACGGGCAAGGTTTCGCCTTCGTTTGCGACTTGTTGTTTAAGTATACCACTTTCTGACGCTTCTACCGCGCTAGAAATTTTTTCTGTTTCAACATCCATTATCTCGTCGCCCGGAGAGATTTCATCCCCTTCGTCGACTAACCATGCTGCAACCGTACCTTCTTTCATTGAAAGGCCCCATTTGGGCATGCAAATTGCTTGTATTGAATTACTCATTCTTATTTTCCCATGACCATGTTTACAGCCTGTTTAACTTGTTCAGCATCTGGAATGTAAAGATCTTCAAGGTTTTCTGCGAAGGGAACAGGCACATGCGGAGCGGTAACCATTCGAATTGGTGCCTTAAGAGAATCAAATGCTTCCTGGCTAACTAGTGCAGATACGTCAGTAGCAATACTGCACCTTGGGTTTGATTCATCTAAAACTACTAAGCGACCTGTATTTTCAACGCTTTCAATAATAGTATCAGTATCAATCGGCGAGGTTGTTCGAAGGTCTACAATCTCGCAGTTTATGCTATCTTTAGAGAGCGCGTCTGCAGCTTCTTGAGCCACGTGTAACATCCTCCCTAGAGTTACTATAGTAACGTCATCGCCCTCGCGAGTGATGTTAGCTTCGCCAAAAGGAATGGTATATGCTTCTTCAGGCACATCTCCCTCCAGTGTGTATAATGATTTGTGCTCACAAAAAATTACCGGATCATTATCTCGGATAGCCTGAATGAGGAGACCCTTTGCATCATAGGGGGTTGCTGGAGTTACTACCTTTAATCCCGGTATATGAGTGAAAACGGGATATAGGCATTGTGAGTGCTGTGCGGCGGCACGCAAACCAGCTCCATACATAGTACGAATTACTACAGGAGTTTCGGCATTGCCACCAAACATGTACCGAAATTTAGCAGCCTGATTAAAAATTTGATCAAAGCAAACACCCATGAAGTCTATAAACATAAGTTCTGCAACAGGTCTTAAACCTGCAGTTGCTGCACCCACAGCAGCTCCAATAAACGCAGATTCTGTAATAGGCGTATCAAGGACTCGATCGCCAAACTTTCCGTAGAGACCCTTAGTTACACCGAGAACCCCTCCCCAAGCGTCGTCCTCGCCCGGAGCGCCGGCTCCGCCAGCTACGTCTTCTCCCATAATAACAACGGTTTGGTCTCTTTCCATTTCCTGAGCCAGTGCTTCGCCAATGGCCTGTTGGTAACTGATATTGCGTGCCATGTTTCTGTCTCCTAAGTCTTAATACGATACATATACGTCGGTTGTGAGTTCAGATGCAGCAGGAACCGGAGCGGATTTTGCTTTGTCGACAGAGTCATCGATAATTTTTCCTACCTCTGCATCTATAGTATCCAGTTCTTCCTTCTCTACTAGCTTGGCAGAAGTCACTCGATCTCGAAAGTTATCTATACAGTCAATAGTTGCACGTAAATTTTTAACTTCATCCTTACCTCGATAGGTCTGGGCATCGCCTTCGAAGTGTCCATAGTAACGATTAAGTTTGCACTCAATAAGTGTTGGCCCGGAGCCATCACGAGCACGCTTTACTGCTTCACCAGCGGCTTCGTAAACCGCAAAGAAATCATGTCCGTCAACTACTACTCCAGGCATATTAAATGCGCCAGCACGATCAGCTGCGTCATCGCAGGAAACCGAGTAATTTGAAGAAGTAGCTTCTGCATAGCCGTTATTTTCAACAACAAAAATACAAGGCAAATTCCACACGGATGCTAAGTTCAAACTCTCCATTGTGGTACCTTGGTTAGAGGCTCCATCACCAAAAAATGCTACGGCTACGCCTTTTGTTCCTAATTGTTTTGCTGCAAGTCCTGCGCCGCAAATGAGAGGTGGTCCACCACCAACTATTCCATTTGCTCCCATCATGCCTTTGCTTAAGTCGGCAATATGCATAGAACCTCCTTTGCCAGCACAGAGGCCACTTCCCCGACCATAAATTTCTGCCATCATGGCGTCCACATCGCAGCCCTTCGCAATAGAATGTCCATGCCCTCGGTGGTTGCTTGCAATTTTATCCCGTTCGTCCAAATGCATGCATATTCCTGTTCCGCTAGCCTCTTCACCTGCGTAAAGGTGAACAAAACCAGGAATTTCGCCTGTAGCAAATTCTACGTGGAGGCGCTCCTCAAACTCGCGAATGGTTTTCATCATTCTATAGGCCTTTAGCAAATCGTCTTTGCTTAGCTGCATCTTTAATCTCCCCTTCTAAATTAAACACCATCAATAGGACGTGTTTGATCAGTACTTGTCAATAAACCGTTATTTGCCGCATATGCCATTACCTTCGGAATATCGATGGTAAGTGGCCCATCCCATTCTAGACGTACTGCGACAGAATCTTCAGGTGAGAATTCTATCTCTCTCTCCCCGTCTAGCGCAATAACTCCTTGCGTAGTTCTTAATGATACCGCTTCGCCAGGAATCATGTCATGAACTTTCTCAATTCCTATATCAACTATTAGTCCGGGAGCAAGAGGTGTGCTAACTGAAATAGGCGCTGTTTCAGGATCCATTAAATCTAACCACAAGCCCATGTTTTGGAGGCGTGACACTGGACGGATTAAACCTCCAATGGAAGAAAGCCCGATAGCATCGGCTTCTGCAAAAGATAGAAATAGTTGGTTTAGTCCCTCTGCTCGCCATAATGCCCGTGACCCAACCCATAAAGCGGTACTAGTGCAAACGTCAACTAGGGCTAAGTCGCTCTCTATTCCATTGATATCTATACGCAAAACTTTATTCCGTGCTGTCCCTTCAAAAATAGGTACTTGTTTGGTTGCGACGAGGCCGGCAGCTAGCCCAGCAATAGTAGCCTCTCTCATGAAAGGAAAAACGTTATTTGTTCCGGTCGAAAGTGCAGTAATCGGTATTTCCTCTGACTTTGATGCGACTAGGCGATTCGTTCCATCCCCGCCAAGAACAATAATACCCCCAACTCCTGCTGCCACCATCCGTTCGACAGCATTTTGAGTGTCCTCAGCGCGATCTTCCATTGGCATATCTATAAACACAATCTCAGGCCATATCTGGCCGTTTTGTGGCGGTGTTTTAAGTGCATGTTTAATTCTATCCGAAATACCTCCTCCATCCGGCATCATGTAAACTTTTTTGATGCCAAGTTTGCCGAGTGATGAGAATAATCGAGTTATCATGTTACGTTTTTCTGCTATAGGAAAAACCGAAGCCTGTGCTACGAGTCGGCGTATGTCGCGTCCAGCTGCGGGATTAGCGAGAATTCCTACAGAGGGTTGGTCAATATCTGATGGCATTTTTACTGGCTCACATTTCTCTCAAAGACTAAAAAAGTTTTGTCACCAATTTATACTATGCCTTATCTAAAAGGTTTCGCCCACTTGTTCTTTATAATTTTTTGCTTTTTTTAATACTTATTATCTGGGAGCTGACCAAGTGGCCGTAATAGTGTACAACATTTTACAATGATGAATAGTAAGCCAAATAATTTGAGGGTTTATGGTGTGCTTTTGCGCGACAGATATGTATTGATGTCTAAGGAAACTATATTCGGACGGATAGTTCTTAAGTTTCCCGGTGGCGGGGTAGAAAATTTTGAGACGCCTGAGGCCGCGCTTATGCGGGAATTTATGGAAGAAGGCAATATATCAGTGACTCCGCTCCATATGCTGCACGTGCCCGGGACGCTTTTTAGTCCTTGGTCATATTGCGAATATACCCCTTTATTTTATATGGTGGCTAGTAATGGTATTCCTCAAACGCCCAGGCACGAAAATCTCGAGTTAAAATTTATGTTGCCAACAGATGCCATAAATAGTGGGCAAATGGCGGCTCCGGAGGTTATCGCCCTTAAGCGGGCTTGCTTGGATGGAGACAGTTTATGATTGCCCGTTCGGGGAGTAATAAAATAGTTACCTGGGATACAAAGAGAATTCTCCTTGTTACGCTATTGTTTATCCTAATTCCCTTCTTATCAATAACAGAAACAAAGTCCCAACAAGCAGTTACAGTAGGAGTTGACAAAATCATTATGGAACCACTTACGCAGTCGGTTCCAGTTATTGGTCGTGTTGTTGCACTCGAGTCTGGAACGGTATCTGCATCGGTTAGTGGTATCGTAACGGGCATGGACATAAATGTTGGAGATAGGGTGGAGAAGGGAGAGGTGATAGCGTCGCTAGACCTATCCAGACTGGTCGCTAAAAAGGTAGTATTGGAGGCTGAAGTGAGAGAAACGGCTTCGCAGGTTGAGCTTGCTATAGCAGCATTAGATCTTCAACGCCAAAAACTAAGGCGAATTGAGTCACTACGTAGCTCAGTAGCATTTTCTAAAGGTCTTTATGAGGACACTTATCAAGAAGTAATCGTTGCTGAGAATATGGTAGGAGTTGCTTTTGCGAGAAATGAAGGAGCATTAGCAAACTTAGCTTTGCTGGAAATTGATATAAGTAGTGGTAAAATACGGTCACCTTACGGAGGTGTAATTACTAGGAAATATGCTGCAAAGGGGGAGTATTTGGCAGTCGGGGCAGCCGTAGTTAGGATGTTGGGGGATGAGAATGTAGAAATTGAGGCTGATGTTCCAGTGAAGCTAGTTGCAGCGATAGAGCCCGGGGTTGAGATATATGTGGGATTTGATAACGAGGAAGAATATGTAACTACCGTCAGGGCACTGTTGCCAGAGGAAAATCCTTCAACCAGAACGCGTCAGGTTCGTTTTATCCCTGGATCGGAGGTAAACCTTCGGTCCCTAGCGATTAATCAGTCGGTTACTATTTTTCTTCCTATTGGTGAAAACCAAAACGTGATTACTGTGCATAAGGATGCAATTATAAATAAACGTGGAGAAGCTTTTGTATATGTAGCAATTGAAGGCAAGGCAATATTGAGACCAGTTGATCTCGGCATTTCTGTGGGGGGGCGTTTTGAGGTTTTGAATGGGTTGATGCCGGGGGAATTAACCGTCATTTATGGTAATGAGCGGTTAAGGCCCGGTCAGGACATATTGATCGGTAATCCTTCGTAAATGAGCCTTATACGCATTGCCATTGAAAGACCTATTGCGGTTATAGCCGCAGTATTGATGATAATACTGTTTGGAGTTGTGGCGCTTCAAACTATACCAATTCAGCTGACGCCGGATGTGCGTAAGCCAGTTATTACAATATCGACTGATTGGTATGGTGCGGCTCCGGCAGAGGTGGAGCGTGAAGTCACTAATCGTCAGGAAGATGTTTTAAAAGGCCTTGAAGGCCTATCCCGTATGGTTAGCCAGTCTCAGGATGACAGGTCGGAAATCACGCTTGAATTCAAAGTTGGCCAGAACATGGATCGTGCGTTGCTGCTGGTGGCAAACCGCCTTGACAGAGTGGCAGGATATCCTGAGGAAGCCGATGAGCCAACTATTCAGAGCGCTAGTGCTGAGGATCAAGCTATAGCGTGGTTTATTATCCAGCGAGTAGAAGGCAATGTTAAACCAATACACCAACACGGTGATTTTGTTGAAGAGGTCATTAAAGAGCGTCTAGAAAGAGTGCCTGGTGTTGCTCGGGTGAATATGTATGGTGGCTCCGAGAAAGATCTGCGGGTAATTGTAAATCCTGATAAAATGGCACGATATGGTTTGACGGTACCTAGCGTGTTAAGCGCGTTGCGAGGCGCTAACAACTCGATTTCAGCCGGTGACATAGCTGAGGGTAAGCGTCGCTACGTTGTCCGAACAGATTCCGAGTTACGATCTCCAGAAAGAGTAAGTGCGGTTGTATTGCGTAGCGCAAAAAATAATTCTACAGGTGGCATTGCTCGAGTGACTTTGGGAGATATAGGTGAAGTAAAATACGGATTTAAAGACCCAGTAGCAAGGATACGTACGCTGGGCGAGCCGGCCATGGCAGTGAGTGCGATTCGGGAAACAGGCGCAAATGTTATGGAGACCATGGAAGGATTGCGTGAGGCGGTACAAGAATTAAATAATGTGGCCTTGCCGGCAGAAAGGTTAACTCTTGAACACGTTTATGACGAAACGGTCTATATAACTTCTGCTATTGAGCTGGTACAGCAGAACATCTGGGTTGGTGGTATTCTTGCAGTAATTGTTTTAATGTTATTTTTGAGGTCATTTGGCGCTACAGTAATTGTCGCAGTAGCAATTCCAGTTTCAGTGGTGGGGTCGTTTGTTGCGATGGCTCTTTTAGGGCGGTCTATAAATGTGGTGTCCTTAGCTGGTTTTGCTTTCGCAGTAGGTATGGTCGTAGACGCAGCAATTGTTGTTTTAGAAAATATTTACCGACTACGACAGCAAGGATTATCGAAAAGGGAAGCTGCCTATCAGGGCGCACGGCAAATCTGGGGTGCTGTATTTGTCTCTGCTTTGACAACAGTGCTTGTCTTTATTCCAATTTTAATTATGGACTTAGAGGCTGGTCAGCTTTTCCGTGATATTGCAGTAGCAATATCAGTTTCTGTTATTTTGTCTCTTATAGTGGCCACTACTTTAATTCCTTCACTTTCTAGTCGTATTTTAGGCCGAATTTTTTCTGTTGGCGACGTTAGTGATGCATACGTGCGCGTAAAGATACCAATTGTTGATAATTTTGCACGGATGTTCGTTTCTGTAGTAATGGGATTTACCAAGTGGGTCGTACGGGGAAGGATTCGGTCGTTAGTGGTTACCTTCATAATTTGTGGCGGTGCATTGGCTGTTTCGTGGCAGTTATTGCCCAAATTAGATTATTTGCCAGAGGGTAACCGAAACCTGATATTTGGGGTGGTTGTTCCTCCACCCGGTTATAACCTAGATATGACTAGTGGAATTGCTGAGCGAATAGAGAATGCTGTCAGACCATTGTGGGCTTCAGAGACGGGTATTGAAACCAAACCAGGCTCTCCTCCAAAAATTGAACGTTTTTTCTTTGTAACGCTTCGTTCAAGGGCATTTGTCGGCGCAATTTCTGCGGAACCAGAACGGGCGGGTGAATTAATAGAGCCTATCAGACGGCCAGTTTTTAGTGAACCTGGGACGTTCGGGTTTGTTAGCCAAACAAGTTTATTTGGTCGGGCAGTTGGCGGAGGACGAAGAATTGATTTAGATATCTCGGGCCCAGATTTGGAAACAATTTTAAATGTTGCAGTAGACGCAGTCGGTCGATTGGCAGTAGCAATGCCTTTTTCAGAAGGAAATCAAATGCGGCCCGTGCCAGGATTGGAGTTAGGTGCGCCAGAAGTTCGAATTGTCCCAAACCAAGTATTGCTGAGTGATAATGGTTTAGACGCTCGTGATCTGGGGGATAGTATAGATGCCTTTAATGATGGCATTAGGGTTGATGAGGTAACGATCGGTGGAAAGCGCTACGATTTGATTCTGGTTGGCCCTAATTACTCTGTTGAACAGACACAAGATATCAATTCTTTACCAATTATTACGGCGGATGGAACAATTGTACCCGTCAGTTCTTTAGCTGATATTTCGGTTACTGCAGGTCCAACCTTGATTCGTCACGTTGAGAGGCAACGTACAGTGACTCTAGAGATTAGACCTGCCCCTGAGGTGCCTTTGGAAGTTGCTATGGAAACCTTAGAACAAGATGTGATTGGTGCTATGCAGGCGGAAGGCTTGCCGACTGGAGTGACAGTTTCCTTATCAGGGACTGCTGATCAATTGACTAAGACGTGGGAAGCGATGGTTGTAAACTTACTTCTTGCGATTTTTATTGTTTATTTAATCATGGCAGTACTTTTTGAGAGTTTCATTTATCCATTTATAATAATGCTTTCAGTCCCGACCGCAGCTCTAGGTGGTGTATTAGGTCTTTTAATTTTAAATTTAGACAGGTTCCAACCTCTTGATATGCTGACAGTTCTAGGGTTTGTAATTCTAATTGGCATTGTGGTTAACAACGCGATTTTACTGGTGCACCAGACACTATTTCTTGTGAGGAAAGAGGGTTTGGATATGCAGATTGCTATTGTAGAAGCTACACGAAACAGAATACGCCCAATTTTTATGTCTACAATCACGAGTGTTGTGGGAATGCTACCTTTAGTTCTCTTTCCTGGAGCGGGGTCAGAATTATATAGAGGACTTGGTTCAGTTGTGGTCGGGGGGTTAGCACTGTCCGCATTCCTTACATTGATAATTATACCACCAATGTTGACGCTTGTTTCTATTAAATCGATGACACGCAAAGGGGACTAGTATAGTGGGAAGTATTTCCTATATTTGGTTTCTGAGTATATTTGTGCCACATTATCAAACTGACTCTTGGTGCCATAGTATTGTCAACGTTTTGTAACATAACTGTCATTAATAGCTGGTATATCACCGTTTCAGAACTAAACCGAAACTGTTTCAGCAGTGCTTAACGTTTTGCTCTGGGGTATTTCCTCGGCTTTTCGTAAACTTAACTGTAAGAATATCGGGATATAAATTATGAAGAAAACAACACATCTGTTATCTGCGCCGGCTATCGCTATTTCGGCAGCTCTTGGAGTTGCGTTTGGTGCAATGTTTGGTTTAACCAGCGAGGTGTCCGCCCGCGATCAGATACGAATCGTAGGTTCATCCACAGTATTCCCATTTTCGACAGCAGTTGCAGAGGAATTTGGGCAAAAAACAACGTTTAAAACACCAGTTGTAGAAAGTACGGGTTCAGGCGGAGGTCTGAAGTTGTTTTGTGCTGGGGTAGGTAAAAGTCATCCAGATATTACTAATGCTTCGCGTAAAATAAAGAGTAGTGAAATTAAGAAATGTGCAAGCAACGGCATTACTGAGATCACTGAAGTTAAGATCGGGTATGACGGAATTGTTATAGCAAATTCTAATGACGCTCCAGTGATGGAGCTCACTTTGCAGCATGTTTGGCTTGCACTTGGAAAAGAAGTGCCAAGCGCGGGTGTAAAAGGTGGTGCATTGACGGCTAATCCTTTCAAAAACTGGTCGGATATTGATCCTGCTTTGCCTAATACCAAAATCGAAGTGCTTGGGCCTCCTCCCACCTCAGGTACTCGTGATGCATTCGCTGAATTAGCTCTTGAGGGCGGTTGTAAAACATTTTCTTCCATTAAGGATCTAAAGAAAAGTGATAAAAACCGTTATAAAGCTTTGTGCCACACGATCAGGGAAGATGGTGCATATGTTGAGGCTGGTGAAAATGACAACTTAATTGTAAGTAAGCTGCGTGCTAACCCAGATGCTTTAGGAGTATTTGGATTTAGCTTTCTGGAACAAAATAAGGATAGCATTCACGCATGTGTAGTTAATGGAGTGGCTCCTGAGTTTGAGAGTATTTCGGATGGTTCATATCCAATATCTCGTTCGATGTACTTCTATGTGAAGAACGTTCATGTAGGATCAATTCCTGGGATTAACGAATATGTCCTAGAATTTACCGATGAGGAATCTTGGGGGCCATATGGTTACTTGGTTGACAAGGGTTTAATTCCACTTGCAGAGGATATTCGTGAAAGTGCGAGGGCCTCCGCGGCTTCATTAACGCCAATGACTAATTAGCATCAAAGACTGTTTGGAATTTAGCTCACCTGATAGAGTAAATAAAAAACATGGTGATTTAATTGGTTAGTTAAACCCGCAAATTAATTTTGGGAAATGAAGTATTGCTCAAATCCCCTGCCTGAACAAAGGCAGGAGATTTTCTATTAGCTATTATTTTTGCTTGGCTGGGGCGGGAGGATTCGAACCTCCGGTACACGGGATCAAAACCCGCCGCCTTACCGCTTGGCTACGCCCCAAAATGTCCGTTAAAAAGGAATGTCTTATCATAAGGTTTTTGGTTCGCCAATGCGAGGGTCGTAATTTATATTGTTTTTCTGAGCTGACCAAACCTCTGTTTATGATAGGCCATATTTCCAAATTGTGTATCAATCATAGTTAGACGCTTAAAATAGTGACCAACGGCCAGTTCGTCCGTCATGCCCATTCCCCCATGCAACTGTATAGCTTCCTGTCCAATTAGCTTTCCAGCTTTGCCGATCTGCGCTTTTGCAGCACTTGCAGCTAGAGAGATTACACTGGAATGCGCAGTGTCTACGATTAAGGCTGCTCGATAGGTTAGAGCTTTAGATAATTCGTATGACATATACATATCAACTAATTTATGCTGGAGTACTTGGAAGTTTTTAATTTGCTGACCGAATTGATGGCGCGTGTTTATATAATCTTGGGTTAAATTAATTAAAACTTGCATAATTCCAACTGCTTCAGCACATATTGCAATTATTGTGCGGTCAATAGTGTCATTAATTGTCGAATATGAATTTCCTTCGTGGCCAATCATATTTGTCTCGTTCACCTCTACGTCTCGTAACACGAGTTCCGATGCTCTTTGCCCGTCAATGGTTGGGTAGGAATTAAGCGTTAGTCCTTTGGTTGATTTATCAAGAATAAAGAGGCTAATACCCTCAAAATCGATAGTGTCGCCTGCACTGCGTGCAGACACAATTATTTTATCTGCACTTGAGGCATGTAATACTACAATTTTTTTTCCATTTAATTTGAACATACTTTTCTTTCGAATAGCTTTTGTTTTAACGTGCGAAAGGTTGTAGTGGCTGCCAGGTTCAGCAAATCCAAATGCTACCAACAGATCCCCATTTGCAATCTTAGGTAGAATGGCTTGTTTTTGAGTGTTGGTGCCGCTTAATTGAATTATATTGGCGCACATCACAGCGGTCGACAGGATCGGTTCCAGAGTTAACCCTTTTCCCAAGCTTTCCATCAACGCGGCACTATCTACAACTCTTCCGCCCGCGCCGCCGAAATTTACGTCTACGGTTAAACCGAGCCACCCTAATTCAGAAAACTTTTT
>Ga0310344_10000102_pt1 | contig 69820 bp, 63 predicted proteins | sample HC15DNA20200_MG_FD_203801 | JGI IMG/M metagenome (GOLD analysis project Ga0310344, IMG submission 203801) | Marine microbial communities from station ALOHA, North Pacific Subtropical Gyre - HC15-DNA-20-200_MG | ecosystem: Environmental > Aquatic > Marine > Oceanic | place: Pacific Ocean: North... | reverse complement strand
CTACCGGCGAGTATTAGAACAGCTCGACGCCGAACGCCGGGATCCCCGGCATTCACTTAGTGCTCGGCTCACCCAAGCGGCGTGATCAGCGCCGCATGGTCGCGTCGAAACGCCTCAGCCCCCCCCCACACCACAGCCACGTTAACCACGAGGCCGAGCACCGCAGTAGGACTCGCCTGCCGAATCCCGCGCTACCTCGCTAGGGGATCAGGCCTGAACTGGAAGCGCACCACCTTGCTGGGTGTGCCTTTCCCGGTCTCGGCGTGAAACGGTGCCCGAGTGCTCCAGGTGGCGTAGAGACCGCGCCCCTTCCAGCCGCCATCGGGGTCGTCAATCCGTCCGTCCAGCCACTTAGTGTAGAAGCCCAGCGGATACGGCACCCGCATGACAACCCATTCGCCATCCCGGAGCGCCAGCAGGCCCTCCGAAGCATTTCCGGTGCTGATGGGAACGTCGCGGCCGAGACCGAAGGTGTTGAACTGGTCCACCCAGGCATAGTAGGAGCCCTCGGCACTGCCCGATCCCTCGACCCCCTTCATCTGCGGCAGCGGCTCCTCATAGAAGGTCCAGCCCTCCGGGCAGTGACGACCGGTGGCTTCCGGTCCGCTCAAAGGCCCGCGGCACCGGCTGCGGTCGAAGCTGGCCAGGTGGCCACTCGCGAGCGGGGTCCAGACGACGCCATTTCTATCGATGTCCATGCCGCGCGGCGAGTACACGTTCGGCTCGCTCGCGTCCTGATCCTCGAACGGCACCTCGAAGATCTCGGTCAATCCGGTCTCCGACGGGTTCTCACCCGGCACAAACCGTAGCAAGGCGCCCGGCATCCCGAGCGACGACCCCCACACGCTTCCATCGTTGGGATCAACCGACACCCCGTAGAACCCGGACTGGATCCGAGCATCCTTGCTTGAATCGACCGGCTCGCCTGGCTCGGTCCATTCGTCCCGACGGCCGTTGCCGTTCGTGTCCAGCACCAGTGGGCTCCAGCCCTGCGACGCCATCTCATCGCCGGTTTCGAGGAACTGATTGGTGTTGAGCCACCCAATCACCTGACCGCCGCCACTGGTCCACAGGGTGTTGTCTTCATCCTCGGCAAAGATGAGGTGATGGGTTGAGTAGCAAGTCCCGATCAACATGATCTCGCCGTCGGCCGGGTCATACACTGCCAGATGGCGTCCCGCCCGGGCATTGGGAAACGCCCGCGCCGATGGATGCTCTGATCCTTCCAGGCACTCCGGCGGATTGTCCGGTCCCCGCACCCGGGAAGTCAGCCACACCCGACCGTCCTGGTCGAGCATCGGATTGTGGATGTTCGTCTGGCTGTTCCAGATGGCCTCATCGCCCCAGTAAGGTGACGGCGCCAGTGGTGGACCCGCCGCGAGCGGAGTGTCGGGATCGCGCACCGGCACCGGAATCTCTCGAATCGCATTGGCCACTGGGTCGAGCACCGGCACGTAGTCGGCACTGGCCTCGAGTGCTCCATAAATCGGCCCGTTGGCGTTCACCGTGGGATCGCGCTTGTCAGTCGACACCTCGTCGTGGAGATACGCCTTCGGGTCGGCCCAGTCCCACTGGGTGATCACCACATTGCGCTCGAGCCCCTGTGGACGTGCAGGCGCCTCCGACGGCAGCTCGCCCGCCATGATGCGGCCCGTCCAATCGGCGTACATCTGGAGCGCACGCTGCCGGCCTAAACGTTCGAGACCACCCACCATGCTGCCACCCGCCTGCCCCGACTGGATTCGCCGGTCCCACGCCTCCACCAGCGAATCGAACTCGCCAAGATCGGGCGGAATCTCGCGGGTCGCCTTGTTCCCGAGCGCATGGCATGCCGTGCAGCCCCCCGACTTCACACCGCGGAGCCAGGCAGCCTGACTTGTTACGTTCGGAGAAATGCCGTTGCCATCCTGCCCGGTGCCAGGGAACTCTTCATGCCCGGGTGCCTCGAGCAGCGCATACCAGTACCCGGCGGGGTAGTACTGGGCGGCGGCACTGGCATCGGGCGCCACCACGGCCCGGTGGTCCAGCCGCTCGCCAGGCGAGGCCTGCAGCCTGTTGGAATCGACCAAGCCGTACCCTCGCACCCAGATCTCGTAGGTGGCCTCGGGCAGATCGGGAATCAGATAGCGGCCCTGGTCGTCGGTTACGACCGTCCGGTTGAAGCGGGTGGGTAGCCCGGTGGTCTCCGCAATCACCCACACCCCGGCCTCGGGCCCGTTCGGTCCGGTGACCACACCCCCGATGTCATCGTCATCGATGGCCACCGCCGGCTGGGCGATCACCGATTTCCCGCAAGACGCCGTGCCCACGAGCGCGAATAGGCCGGCCACCGCGACGACTGCGTATCTCGCCCTCATCATTCCTCTCCCGTCTCCAGCCGCCGGCAACCTCGGTTTGCTGCGGACGCTGCCTACGGCAATGCCAGCGCCACCCACTCACTCTCCATCCCGGTCCATCCAACCGTGACGACGATGTACTGCTTCCCGCCAGCCATGTAAGTAATGGGCGCGGCGCTGGTACCTCCCGGCAACGCGATGTCGGCGACCGTCTCACCGGTTGCCTTGTCGTAGGCGCGAAGCACTTTCCCACCCACAAATTCAGGCAGCACCACCATGCCACGATCGACGCCCTCTCCCAGGAAGACGAGCGTCCGGGTGATCAACGGCGACACCCGTCCAGCCTGTCCCAACGGCGGCAGGTCAAGCCCCGCCAGGGCGGGGTGGTCTTTGGGACCTTCCCCATTTGGGACACTCCAACGAATCTCACCGGCATTCAGATCGATCGCTACCAGGCTACCCCAGGGTGGCTTCAGAAGCGGCAGGCCCTGCGGTCCCTCGGCGACGTTCAGCGACTCCATGACGAAGTCGACATCAGAGCGTGGATGCTCGGAGCGGACCAGCCCGACTACCGCCGGGTTGCGCACGGTCGGGATATACAGCCACCCAGTGTCGGGGTCGATGCCGGCACCACTCCAGTCCGCCCCGCCGACCAGTCCCGGCGCCTGGATCGTTCCCAGCGTGCCGCCCGGGCTCTCGTCGATGATGGTGGGTGGCGTGAACAACGGGCCGGACACATAGCGCGATAAGATCTCACGTGCCTCCCGGTTCAGCTCCGGTGTCACGTCGTTCAGGTCGTCGACGGTGACACCCTGGTGCTCGAATGGCGGCGGCTTGGTAGGAAACGGTTGGGTCGGCGCGTACCACTCCCCCGGGACGTCGCCCGCCTGTACCGGCCGTTCCTCGATTGGCCAGACCGGTTCCCCGGAAGCGCGGTCGAACACGTAGGTGAACCCCTGCTTACTGACGATTGCGACCGCCTTAATCTCTCGCCCGTCAACGGTAATATCAACGAGGTTCGGAGCAGCCGGAAAGTCGTAGTCCCACAATCCGTGGTGCACCGCCTGGAAATGCCACACCAGCTCGCCGGTACGGGCGTCGAGACAGACCAGGCTCTCGGCGAACAGGTTGTCACCCGGCCGATGCCCGCCGTAGTAGTCGTTGGTCGGGGTCGACAGTGGCAGGTAGACGAGCCCGAGTTCCTCGTCACCGCTGGGCCAAGCCCACATATTGGTGTTCCCTGTGTACTCCCAGGACGGCCGGTCTTCATTCGGCGCGATCAGCCACGTCTCGTTGCCAACCTCCCCATCCTGCGGCACTGTGTGGAAGATCCACAGCTGCTCACCGGTCCGGACGTCGAACCCACGGACGTCGCCCGGCGCCGCCTCCTTACGCGCTGGCTGGGTCCGGTTCACGTAGTCGGTGTTGGCCGACCCGATGATGACCACATCGCTGACCACCAGCGGCGCCGACCGCCAGACGAACCGCTCGACCGGACGGATGTCGTAACCGAGCGTGAGATCGACCGCACCGTCGACGCCAAACTCTGAATAGCGTGCGCCCGTGGCCGCATTGAGCGCCACTAGCTCAGACCCAACGACGGCCACGACCCTAGCGTCGTCGCTCTCGGAATCCTCCCAGTAGGCAACGCCACGACTGGCGCTGCCCACCCGATCGAGCCCATCCGGCAACGGGTCGAACCAGACCACCTCGCCGGTGACCGCATCGAGCGCTGCCACCGTGCCGAGCGCCGTGCTCACGAACACACGGCCGTTGGCCATCAGCGGCGTGTTCTGGACCACGGCGGGCGGCCGCACCGTGCTGTTCCCACGCACGGCGGCGGGAATGGTCGACTGACGCCACACGATCTCGAGTTGGCCGACATTCGCTGCGGTAATCTGATCGAGCCTCGAATACTTCGTGCCTGCCAGATCTGAGCCATAGGCGTGCCACTCGCCGGTCTGCCCAGACGCCACGCTGGCGACGCCGATAAAAAGCCCGGCCGCAACGGTTCGGAACACTCCTAACCCGATACTCGACATTCCCGCCCTCCTGTGCCCGCAGTCTACCGCCGGCCGACGGCCCTTGTCTCCTTGAGGCCGTCGACCTTGACCGATCGGGACTGTGAATTGACGTTTGGGTACGAGGCCACTCGGACGTTACGCTTGAGCATCGTGGTCAGATTCGTTCCACTTCTCGCCTTTGCCCTTGTCAGCTGCCAGCAGCTGACCTGGGAGCAATACATGGAGGCTGCAGCGTTCGCCTACCAGGACCAGGCGTTCACCGAGGCCGAAGAGATGTATCTGGCTGCGGAGGCGCACGCGCACGCATTCCCGCCCGACGACCCGCGGCTGGCTTTCACACTTGGGAATCTGGCCAACTTCTATCACTCGCAGGCCCGCGACGAAGAAGCCGAACCGTTATTCCGCGAGGCGCTGAACCGTCTGCAGCGAGTGGACGGTCCCGACTCGCCCCGGGTGGCCCGCTTCGTCGCAGATCTGGCCATCTTCTACACGGCCATCGACAGGCCCGAAGATGCCGAACCACTCTACCTCAGGGCGCTCGATACCCTGGAATGGGAGCTAGGTCCGTACCACCGAGATGTTATCGTGCTCCGCACGGCCCTGGCCGGCTTCTATCAGACCGAACGGCGCTACGCGGAGGCCGACCCGTTATATCGGGAAGTTCTGGCCATTCTGCGATCGTCCGACGACGCCGATCCTGACCAGCTTCTGACCGTCCTCGACGAGTACGCGGCGCTGCTGCGCGCGGCGGGCCGGGAGACCGAAGCGGAGCCCTTCGCCACCGAGGCACGGGCCATCCGTGATGCCCTCTGATGAACCAGGAGACACGAACCCCATGAGAACCTTGGTCGCCAGCCTGGCGATACTCCCACTACTCATCGCCGTCCCGCGGGCGGCGACCGTGACGACGGTCATCGGCACCGGCACCGCCGGCCTGTCTGACACCGAAGTCGCCAATCCCTACGGCGTGGTCATCGGACCCGACGGCGCGATGTACTTCTGCGACCTTGACAACCAGCGCATCCGGCGCATGGACCTCACCACCGGCCGCACCACCGTGATCGCCGGCACCGGCGAACGTGGCTACAGCGGTGATGGCGGCCAGGCGACCGAAGCGGCGCTCAACATGCCGCACGAGATCCAGTTCAACGCCGATGGGCATCTCTTCATTGTTGAACGCGACAGCCACAGCGTACGCCGGGTCGACGCCATTACCGGGATCATCACCACAGTGGCCGGTACCGGCGAGGCTGGCTTCTCGGGCGACGGCGGGCCGGCGCACCGTGCCCAGCTCAACCGGCCCCATAGCATCGCGTTCGACCCCGAAGGGCGTCTGCTCATCTGCGACATCGGCAATCACCGCATCCGGAGAGTGGGCGCCGACGGCCAAATTGAAACGTGGGGCGGCACGGGTGAGCGGGAATCGACGCCCGACGGCGCGCCGCTTGCGGGCACGCCGCTCAATGGCCCCCGCGCGATGGCCAGCGACCCGGAAGGCAACCTCTATTTGGCACTACGAGAAGGAAATGCGATCTACCGGATCGACCTCGCCACCGAGACGATCCATCACGTGGCCGGCACCGGCGAACAGGGATACACCGGGGACGGCGGCCCCGCCCCCACCGCCACCCTGGCCGGACCCAAGGGGCTAGCCTACGCCGAGGGACGACTCTATATCGCCGATACGGAGAACCATGTCATCCGCATGGTCAATGTCGCTTCAGGGACGATCTCGACGGTGTTGGGGAACGGTGAACGCGGTGATGGCCCCGAAGACGACCCGCTCGAATGCAAGACCAACCGCCCGCACGGCATCTTCTACACCACCGACGCCGGTCTCTATGTCGGCGACAGCGAGGCGCACCGGATTCGGCTGCTGAGCGATTAGGGGAGTTGCTCACGATGCACGACGGCGACGGCGTGCATGTAGCCGCCAGCGCCGGCGAAACGATCCTCGGCGGCAGCTAGGATTGCGGGGCGGGCCTCATCGTCGCGCCCCATTGCTTCGAGGTAGAGGCCAATGTAGAGATGGGCGTAAAACCGGGCACGCGGCTGTTCGCCCGCCGCGGCCATCACCTCCTCGGGTGAGAGCCGACCGGCGAACATTTCGTAGACCTGAGTCATCGGCCGACGGCCATCCGGCCCGACGGGCAACAACGCCTCCACCGCCGCGTCAGGCGAGTCGGCGCGCGCCACACACAGGAAGTGCCAGGCAGCGTTCTCGACATCGTTGGGGTTCACCAGCCGGTGCGACTCAAACATCCGCCGGCAGTCGTCATAGCGACCGACGTAGTAAAGGGCAATCCCCCGCTGCCAGAGCTGTGGCGCCGCCTCCGGCACCAGTTCGGCGACTCGGTCGAAGCCGGTCACCGACGCCTCCACCCGCCCCGCGATGAAATCGGTCTCGGCTTGACGCAGAATCTCCCGCGGCGTCTGCGCAGCTGCGCAAGTCGAGCTGAGCAGAAAGATGGTCCACACCAACTTCCAGCGACGGGGAGCAGCCTTCCGCATCGGGCTCTTCGCGGTCAGAGGATCTCCAGTAATTCGATGTCGAACACCAGCGCCGAATCTGGAGGAATGGAACCCTGGCCGCCGGATCCGTATCCAAGGCCTGGTGGGATAATCAGACGCCGCTGACCACCGACTCGCATCCCGCGCACGCCGGCATCCCAGCCGGCAATGACCTGCCCCGCCCCCACGATGAAGCTGAAGCCAGCTTCGGACGACTGATCGAACTGCATCCCCTTGTTCTCTACAGCGCTCAGGTCGTAGAGCCATCCCGTATAGGCGACCAGCACGGCGTTGCCATTGTCGACTTCTGGTCCGGTGCCCACGACCAGGTCGATGATCTGGAACGGCACGCTGAGTCCGGGTTGATCGTCGTTGCCGCCGCACCCAGCGGCAACAACGGCCGTCGCCAGAAAGGCAACGAGCAAGGCGGAACGAAATCTGAGCGACGTCATCTGATGGCGAACTCCCGTAGTGCGCGCACGAGCCAGCTGCTCGGACCGCAGAACTACAGTATACGTGCGGCCTCGGCCGACATCCGGCCAGAGCGGCTATAATCGGTCCTTTCGTGAACTAGTATTCTCGTTTGGTTCCACACTGGCGGTCTGGAACCTCGAGCCAAGGAGATTAAGGCATGAGAACCATCAAGATGCTCGGTGCGGTCGCGCTACTGGCGCTGGTCAGCGTCTCGCCCTCCGAGGGGCAAGCTGCGGACATGACGTTCTTCCTGACGAGCGGGGGCCCGGGTGACGGCGCGAATCTTGGCGGCCTTGCCGGCGCCGACGCGCACTGCCAGTCGCTCGCCGCCGCGGTAGGTGCTGGTAGCCGTACTTGGCGCGCGTATTTGAGCACAACCGGTACCGGTGGCGAAAACGCACGCGACCGGATCGGTCAGGGGCCCTGGCAGAACATCGCCGGCGACGTCGTGGCCACCAACCTCGACACCCTGCACTACGAGAACAACCTGACCAAGGAAACCGTGCTGAACGAGCAGGGAGGGATGACGCCCGGCCGCGGTGACGACCCGAACCAGCACGACATCTTGACCGGCTCCTACCTCGACGGCACCGCGGTGTCTGGCAGCGACGACACTACCTGCCGCAACTGGACCTCGAACGCGGCCGACGGCAGCGGCATGGTCGGGCACTTCGATCGGACCGGCGGCGGCCCGAACCCGAACTCCTGGAACTCGGCACACGGGTCTCGCGGCTGCGGACAAGCCAACCTGCAGGCCACCGGCGGAAACGGTTACTTCTACTGCTTCGCGATCGACTAGTCATCCCACAACCGCTCATCATTCGGAGACCGGGGCGAGCAGCCAGCGCTCGCCCCGGTCTCCGGCCTCTAGCGGTTAGCGCAATCCGACCGGCCCGTGGCTGTCTCCTCACACGACCAGGCCCCGCTCACCCGGACGCACGTGCGGCTGGGATGGTGGTCGCTGGCCTGCTTCCTGTCGCTCGGCTTCCTGCTGGAATTGCTGCACGGTTTCAAGATCGGGTTCTACCTCGACGTCGGCAACGAACACCGGCGGTTGATGTGGACGCTGGCGCACGCGCATGGCGCGCTACTCGGCATGGTCCACCTGGCGTTCGGCTTGAGTCTTCAGGCGGCGCCGTCACTGGGTGGAAACAGGCAACCAGTCGTCTCGACCTGCCTGGTGGGCGCGACCGTCCTTCTGCCGGGCGGGTTCTTGCTCGGTGGGATCTGGGTCGAAGGGCAACTAACCGCCCTGGCGTTTCTGCTGGTTCCGGTGGGCGGGGCACTTCTTGCCACAGCCATTTTTCTTGTGGCCCGCTCCGTACCGCGGCCACGGTAAGGACGGACCAGGCATGTCCGCCATACGTCGGCCGCGACCGTCGGCTCGCCCTCTCGAACCCGCCCCGCCCTCGAGCTGGCCGCTCGCCGTGCTTCTCGCCGCGTCGCTAGGGTTGGGACTCGCAGCGTTCGCCAACTTCGATCCATCGACGTCCGAGGACCAGGTGACGGGTCGGCCGATTGCCAGACCCGACAACGGGTATGTCTCGTCGGACACCTGCCAGTCGTGCCATCCCGGCGAGTACGCGAGCTGGCACGGCTCGTTCCACAGGACCATGACTCAAGTGGCCAGCGAGACGTCGGTGCGCGCCGACTTCGCCGGCGTTGAGGTGACCAACACCCACGGCCGGCCGATGCGACTAGAGAGGGTTGGCGACGAGTTCTGGGCCGAGTTCGACGATCCTGGGTGGGAGGGCCCTGACGCCGACCGTCCGCGGATCCGTCGACAGGTCGTGCTGGTGACGGGCTCGCATCACCAGAACATCTACTGGTATGCGACTGAACATGAACGCGGGCTGAACGTGCTCCCGTCGGTCTATCTGATCAAGGAGGCGCGCTGGGCATCACGCAGCGCGGTGGTCCTCCATCCGCCGAACCAATCGCTCGCCATGCTTGATGGCCACTGGAACGCCATCTGCATCGCCTGCCACACGACCCAGGGAAAGACGGCCTTCAGCACCCCATTCCGATCCGAGGCATTCCGCGACCAGACGATCGACACTACGGTGGCCGAGTTCGGCATCGCCTGTGAATCCTGCCACGGTCCGGCGGAAGAACACATCCAGGCCCATCGAAACCCCGTGCAGCGGTATCGGCAACGGCTCACCGACGCGCCGGACCCCACCATCGTCCAGCCGACACGGCTCGATCCCCAGCGCTCGTCGCAGGTGTGCGGTCAGTGCCACAGCGTCTGGGAGTTCTACGACCTTGAGGGAGAGCGCCTCGCCAACGAGCACGGACTGCCCTACCGGCCTGGGGACGAACTACGTGACACACGCTTCGTGGCGCAGCCGTCGGTCGACCGATCTTCAGACGCGATCCGCACCCTGGCAGCGACCGATCCCGAATTCCTACGCGGGTCTTTCTGGCCTGACGGCACCATCCGAGTGTCTGGTCGCGAGTACAACGGACTCCTCGACTCGCCTTGTTTCCGCGACGCCTCGACTCCGGAGCGGACGCTCAGCTGCTTCTCCTGTCACGCGATGCACAAGCCCGACAACGACCCTCGGTCGGTGGTCAACTGGGCGGACACCCATCAGATGGCCACCGGCATGGAGAGCAACGAAGCGTGTCTGCAGTGCCACGAGCCGATTCGCGCCAACGAACAGGCCCACACGCGCCACGCGGCCGGGTCGAGCGGAAGCAGCTGCTACAACTGCCACATGCCGTACACGAGCTACGGTCTCCTGAAAACGGTGCGCAGCCACACCATCTCCAGTCCATCGGTAACGGAGTCGGTCAGGCTGAGCCGTCCCAACGCCTGCAACCTCTGCCATCTCGACCAGACCCTGGGATGGACAGCGGAACAACTCGAGGCCTGGTATGACATCTCCTCGCCTCCGTTGAGCGAAGACCAGCGATCGGTGGCCGCGTCACTGGTCTGGCTCCTCGGGGGTGACGCTGGCCTACGAGCCATCACGGCCCAGGCCATGGGCTGGACGCCGGCGCAGGCGGTGTCTGGCACCAGCTGGATGGTGCCGCATCTGGGAGAAGCCCTCGGTGATGACTACGACGCGGTCCGCTTCATCGCCGCTCGTGCGCTCCGAAGCATTCCGGAAGCCCCGTCGCTGACCTACGACTTCGATGGGCCTCGGGAGGTACGTGTCGCCGCCGCCATCTCGTTCCTGCGCGCCTGGCGCGGCACCCCGGCCCGCACAGCACGACGCGCCCCGGAGCTGCTAATCGACGCGGACGGAGAACTTCGGCTTGACGTCATGCGCAGGCTGGCGGCGCGTGGCGATCGACGGCCGCTCTTTCTCCGGGAGTAGAGACACGTGGCCGACCGCTACTTTCGCCGGCATCTCCACCTCGGCTGGTGGACCTTACTCGCCGCCGTCGCGCTGGGGCTGGGACTCGCGCTGCTGCGGCTCTTCGATGTCGAGACGTATCAGCACCCCGCCCACGAGACACGGAGACTGATGTGGACGCTGGCTCATGTCCACGGAGCGGTCCTAGGGCTGCTCCACATCCTGTTCGGCGTGAGCTTAACCCTCGCGCCGTCGCTGGCACCGCCATCGCTCCGCCTGCCGTCTCGAGCCCTCACGGCCGCCGGCCTGCTGTTGCCAGTCGGATTCTTCTTGGGCGGGGTGTCGACCTTCGCGGGAGATCCTGGGCTCGGAATCGTTGGTGTCCCGGTGGGGGCCGTGTGCCTGTTGGTGGCGGTCGTCGCCACCGCTCGCGGCCAGTAGCGGAGGCCGTTCGCGCGGCCTCTACCCTCTAGACCCAGGACTATTCCGTGACCGTGATGTCCAGATCGACCGTCGAGATCAGCATGGCATCGCTACCAAAAGCACGCAGTCGGTAACTACCCGGCTTATTGAACGTCACCGTCGTCTCGAAGGTGCCTGACGTCCATCCGTCGCCCGGCATCCCCTCTTCCCACTCCTGATAGTCGTCGGGAGCGATCTTCCCGCCGTCGGGACCACGGAATACGACCCACAGCAGGGACAGATGGTTTCGCGTCGGTGACGGTCGCTGATACTGACGGACATTGTCGGGGATCTCCGGCGCGTCCTCAGGCGGCGTCAGCGCCGGGTACTGGCGAAGCGGACTACGGGAGCGCTCGGGAAGCTCCGAAGGTAGCTCGTCATCTTGCACCCGGGCAATCAACGTCACCGGCTGTCCGACAGAAACCGTGGTGGCCGAAGCCTCTACCGCGATCCGGGGCGGCTGATTGCCAAACAATTCGTCGGCGCCCCGCCCGAACCCTGTGCGTCCGTTCGACGTGATGGTGCTGACGTCGATCTCCCACTCGGGCTGCAGCCACCCGATCGCGGTCTGAGCGCTGTTCTGCTGGGTCACGGTCCAGACGAGCTGACCGTCGAGTGGAAAATCGGCCGGCACGTTGACTTCGAACTGATAGCGATGAGTCCGCGGGTAGAAGTAGGTAGGCTGCCCGCGATCTTGCTCACCGGGTAAGAAGAAGTTGTTCTGGCCCACGGGAACGTGTGGACGCTCGGCGTAGTTCCGATTCAGATAGCCGAACAGAAAGCGGTAGCTCCCATCGTCGTTTCGCAACCAGCCCTCGAAGATGGGCTGGATGTCCTGCCCGCGTTCGAAGCGCTGCTGAGGCTGGAGAACGACGGGTACGTCACGAGGGTTGACCTGCGCCAAGACGCCACTGGCGACGCTCAAGGCCAGGATGGCCACGAATCCGCCAACCACGATCCCTCTCCACCGCATGCGTTCCGACTTCATGGTCACCTTCCGTCTTATCTTCCCCGAGTGGTCGAGGCCAGCGGAGCCGACGCTCAAGAAAAACCCCCTGCAGGGCCGAAGCTCCGCAGGGGGCCGTCGTTCATCTGCGCCGACGAGTGGACCGTCTACTCGTCGTCGGTGCGCTCTTTCCGCGCTTCGATCTCCGCGGCGTACTCCTCTTCGTTCATGTCGTGCCAGCTAAGCCAGGCAAATGCCATCTCATCGATGGTGCGGCTGCCGCCTCCGGTCCAGTTAGTGGCGTCTGGGTTACCGCGGTTGCCTTCGGTATTGTCGTGATAGGTGATCACGTGAAACGTCGTGCCGGCCGGGTAGACCGGGGCCGCATCGTCCTCATAGTTGTAGACAATATGCCAGTTGAAGTCGAAGTTCGCACAGCTGACCATCTCGGTTGAGCCGTTCGGATAGATAAGCTCAAGGCACTGGCGGCTACCAAGGAAGTGCATGTGCGGTTGGAAGGCAGTTAGCTTTCCAGGCAGATACATCTTCTGGTAGCCGTCATGCCGGGTGACCTGGCCTGCCGGGATGTCGAGCTCGCCAGCCTGTGCGAGCTGACGCGAGTAGAGGACCTTGTCCGGCTCCTCACCCTCGGGGTACAGCACCAGCCCAAGCTCGGTCTGGTCGGTCACTTCCTCGCCCACCGAGTGGTAGTGGAAGCTGAACCGCACCCGCGCATCGGCTGGGAACAGCCGCCCGGTATCGTCCGGATAAACGTCGGCATTCTTGCCCACGGCGTACTCGTTCAAGAACGCGTCATTCGAGCTATCGCTCAGCGGCGCGTCCGGGTCGGTTACCGCGTAGGTCAGCGCATGATGGACGACACGAAGATCGCCGGCCTTAGTCTGAATCGCCTTGATATAGCGGTCGTCCGGGATATTGGCTGGCACGATGTAATCACCCCACCAGTCGCCCGCCTCGGCCGGCACGGTGTGCGGTGTCGACCTCACGATCACGTCCGGCTCCATCGTCCAGGCACCGAACTCCTGGAACTCGACCGGCGCCGGAGCATCGGCCGGGTTGCCGCGCGGGGCGCCGTTGTCGACCCAGCGCGAAATCGTTGCGATCTGGTCGTCGCTCAACGACGTGTCGTCCTTGAAGCTCTGCACGCCGACCTTCGGGTCGATGTGCCAGGGCGGCATCTCTCGGACTTCAACCTTATTCCTGATCGAGCGCGCCCAGGGCCGCGTCTCCTGGTAGCTCATCAGCGACATCGGCGCCATGTTGTTGGGCCGGTGACACACCTGGCACGACCGCTGGAGGATCGGCTCGATGTCCTTGTGGAACGTGGGGTTCTCAGGAACCTCAGCCGCCGACGGCGACGGCACCATGACGAGCGCCGCCGCAACCAGCAGCAGCACACCGAGCGTGTGGCGTTTCATGACCTCTATCCTCCGGGTTTTCCGGATAAGCGATCGTACAGAGCACACTCCGTAGCGCTCGTAGTTTAGCGGCTCACCTGCAGATTGTCTATCTCTCGTCACAGTCGCCATCGTCCAGAATCAGTCCCGGCGGTTGTGCTACGATCCGCGCCTCGGCGGACAGTTCGGTCCGCCCATCTGTTAGGCACGAGTCGTCCCGCATGATCGTCGGAGTCCCCACCGAGACCTTTCCCGGAGAGCGCCGTGTGGCCCTTGTGCCCACGGTCGTCCCGAACTTGACGAACGCCGGCTTGAACGTCCTGATCGAGTCAGGCGCTGGCGTCGCAGCGGGCTTCACCGACGAGGCCTTCGCCGAGAAGGGCGCTGAGCTCGTCAACCGCGAGACGCTGTTCACCCGGGCCGAGGCGATGCTGCAGGTGCGCGCCCTGGGCGCCAACCTGAAGGCGGGACATGCGGACCTCGAGCGTCTGCGCCCTGGCCAGTCCGTCTTCGGCTTTTCAGAGCCGCTAGGCGAACCACAGGCCGCTCAAGAACTCGCCGAGCGTGGCGTGACGGCGTTCTCGATGGAGCTCATTCCCCGGATCACGCGCGCGCAGAGCATGGATGCGCTGTCGTCCATGGCCACCATCGGCGGTTACAAGGCGGTGCTTCTGGCCGCGGCGACCCTGCCACGCATGTTCCCGATGATGATGACTGCCGCCGGCACCATTACCCCGGCGCGCGTGTTCGTCGTCGGCGCAGGCGTGGCGGGCCTCCAGGCCATCGCGAGCGCCCGCCGCCTTGGCGCGAAGGTTGAGGCCTATGATGTACGTCCGGCGGTGCGTGAGCAAGTGGAGAGCCTGGGGGCGACCTTTGTCGACCTGCCGCTGGACACCGACGGTTCCGAGGACAAGGGGGGTTACGCCAAGGCGCAGGACGAAGCGTTCTACGAGCGGCAGCGCGCGATGATGGCCCGCGTCGTGGCCGGGAGCGACGTCGTCATCACCACCGCCCTCATCCCTGGACGTCCAGCGCCGGTGCTAATCACCGACGAAATGGTCGCCGGCATGGCGCCGGGCGGCGTGATCATCGATCTGGCCGCCGAACGGGGCGGCAACGTGGAACCGTCAAAGCCAGACGAAACCGTCGACGCACACGGCATCAGCGTGCTAGGCCCGACGAACCTCCCGGCCACGGTGCCGTATCACGCCAGTCAGATGTACGCCAAGAACCTGTCCACGCTGCTCCTTCACCTAGTCAAGGAAGGCGCTCTGACGCTCGACCTCGAGGACGAAATCACCAGTGGCACGCTGGTGTCGCACGACGGCAAAGTGGTGCACCCGAGGGTACGTGAGCTGCTGAATTCTCAGGAGTAAGCATAGCAATGGACGACTTCCTGCCTCTGCTGACGATCTTCCTGCTGGCGGTGTTCGTTGGCTTCGAGATCATCACCAAGGTGCCGCCGCTGCTGCACACGCCGCTGATGTCAGGCAGCAACGCCATCTCGGGGATCACCATCATCGGCGCCCTATTGATGGTCGCCGCCGAAGGCCAGCTCAGCACGCTGCTGGGTTTTGGCGCGCTCGTCCTCGCCACCATTAACGTCGTTGGCGGTTTCCTGGTCACCCACCGCATGCTCGGCATGTTCAAAAAGAAAGACTAGGCGTGACCGACACCCTGATCGACCTAACGTATCTGGTCGCCTCGGTCCTCTTCATCCTTGGGATCAAGGGTCTGACCCACCCCCGGACCGCGGTACGCGGCAATCTGCTCGGCGCCAGCGGCATGCTGTTGGCGGTGGTAGCTACCCTTGCCACGAAGGAGGTACTCGGCTCTGGAACCCAGGGACTGGGGATGATCGTAGCTGGCGTTGTCCTCGGTGGAACCATTGGCGCAACGCTGGCGCTCCGCATCCAGATGACAGCGATGCCGGAGATGGTGGCGCTGCTCAACGCCTTCGGTGGCGCCGCCTCGGCGCTCGTGGCAGGCGCGGTACTCGCCGCATCAAGTGCCCCGTCGACCCAGACAAGCGTGGCGACCGTGGCCTCTGGCATCATCGGCTCGGTCACATTCTTCGGCAGTCTGGTCGCCTTCGACAAGCTCCGGGGACTGATGCTGCCAGACAAGCCGGTGCTCTTCCCGGGCCAGCAACCGCTAAACGTGCTGCTAGGTCTCACCGCGCTCGGTCTCGGCGTCTGGGTAGTGAACGAGCCGTCCGCGCTGATGTCTTATGGCCTGCTTGTCGCCGTGGGCTCGCTTCTGGGCATCCTGCTGACCATTCCGATTGGCGGCGCGGACATGCCGGTCGCCATCGCACTGCTCAACTCATATTCAGGGCTAGCGGCCGCCTCCACTGGATTCGTCCTCAACAACGAGATCCTGATCATCACCGGCTCGCTCGTGGGCGCCTCTGGACTGATCCTGACCAGGATCATGTGTAAGGCAATGAACCGGTCGCTAATGAACGTGCTCCTGGGCGCTATCGGCGAGGAAAACACCAGCGTCCAGGACGCCGACGAAGTGTACGCCGGCAAGGTCAAGAGTGCGTCTGCCGAGGAGGTAGCGATGCTGCTCGACGGCGCCCGACGGGTGGTCGTCGTTCCCGGCTACGGCATGGCCGTGGCCCAAGCGCAGCATCAGGTTCGCGATCTCGCCAACCTGCTCGAGGGCAACGGCACCGAAGTGGAGTACGCGATTCACCCGGTCGCCGGCCGGATGCCGGGCCACATGAACGTACTGCTCGCCGAGGCCGATGTCGACTACGACAAGCTGCGCGAAATGGACAGTATCAACCCGTCCTTCGAGCAGACCGACGTGTCCCTAATCATTGGCGCCAACGACATCGTCAATCCCGTGGCCCGCACCGACCCGTCGAGCCCGATCGCCGGGATGCCCATCCTCGACGTGGATAAGTCCAGGACGGTGGTGGTCATCAAGCGCAGCCTGTCACCAGGATTCGCTGGCATCCCGAACCCGCTATTCGCCGCCGACAACACCCTCATGCTCTTCGGCGACGGCAAGCAGGCCGTCCTGGATCTCATCGCGGCAGTCAAGGACACCTAGCCAGCGCCTGACCCGCGAGCTGTCGGAACGCGGCGGCGCCATGCTTTCGAGAACAGCCCGACTCGCCTCGCCGATGGCGGAGCCAGTGGATCCAGATCCCGGAAAACCTATCCCCGCCAGGTGCCGGCGCGGCGGTGCGTCACTTCGACGAACTGATCGCCGACCCGAAGCCACCAGGCACCAAACCGTCTGAACGCAGCCCGAAACGCCGAACGCTCCAGCTTCTCCAGGAAGCGGGCGAGCCGCCCGGGCTCCACCGTACGCAACTCCTGGCGCCAGGCCCCGGCCAACTTGCCTTCGGCCTCGGCGAGGGTCTCGGACGGAATCGAGTCGATGACCTCTAGAGCGTAGTCCGGGAAACCGTAGAACCGCGCCAGCGCCGCTAGCCGCAGGCGACGGGTCGGCGCGCCCACGGTCTCGACCTCGCGCAGATACACGGCCTGGCCCCAGAGCAGCTGCCCCCGGGTCGGCTGCTCCAACTCGAACGCAGCGCGACGGCCTCGGTAGGTCGCAAGGTCGAACAGCTGGAACCCCCGCGCACGGAGATGGTCGTCGACAGCACTAAACAACGGCTGCCCCTGATACATCGGGGCGAACTCAACCTCGACCTGGACTGCCAACACGGACCGCCGGACCGTTTCGTCAGCCCCCTCCAGGATCTCGAGCTCGCTCCCCTGGGTGTCCAGTTTCAGTACGTCGACCTGCTCGATCTCCTCGACCGCCAGATGCTCATCGAGCGTGACGGTCTCGACGTCTCGCTGACCAACGACCTGGAACAAGGCTCCGCACTCCCGGAAACGTTCCAGCAATGCGAGATTCGGCGCCAGGAGCGATGAACAGGCTGGACTACGGGTGACATGGAGGCGGCGACGGCCGCGCTGCCCGCCCAGCGCCAGCGGATAGTAACGGCGCCGCTTTTTCCGCTTCGCCACCAGGCGGGCGCACTCCTCCTCGTCGGGCTCGAAGCCGATGTACTCCGCAGTCCGGAACACCCGCTGAAAGAGGTTTGCCACACCACGCGCCCCGCAATCCACGTAGACGAGTGGACCGCCTGGTGGCGCCGGGTGAAGGATCTTCGTCACGACCTGACTCCTAGCAGCGTCTACCGACGCCAAATGATCATTTTGTGTCTTGGTATACTCGAAAGACTTCCCGCCGCGAGCGAACCAGGCATGTCCAAATGCAGACCTATGAAAGGCCAACTGAATTCGGCCCCGGTCGCGGCCGCTTCTAAGCCAATCTCCCCGCAGCCGTCGGAGTACCTCGTCAGCCCAGTCTACGACTACGCCTTCTTCCGGCTGCCTCCGACCACAGCGTTCTACCTGGGCATTCTCGTCTCCGACGGCGGTTTCGCCAAGAGCGACCAAACATGATGGCTGGCGGGGCGGAAGCCACTCAGGTCGCCGACACGGATGTTGTACGTCTGTCCGGCGTTGGGCTGGTCCGTGATGGCACCTCGATACTTCAAGAACTCGACTGGCGGGTAGGGCCAGGGGAACGCTGGGTCGTGCTCGGACCAAACGGCAGCGGTAAGTCCACCCTCTGCCAGATCGTGTCGCTCTACCTGCATCCCTCAACGGGCGCCGTGCGCGTCCTGGGCGCGCAGCTCGGCCGCATCGACGTGCGTACCCACCGGCGGCGGATCGGACTGACTAGCGCCGCGCTTGCCAACATGATGCAGCCGTCTCTCACGGCTGAGCAGATTGTCGTCGCAGGCAAGCACGCGGCCCTGGCGCACTGGTGGCACGACCATAGCGACCAAGACTGGAACAAGGCGCGCTACTGCCTGGCGCGCGTCGACTGCGCCGGGCACGCGTTGCAGACGTTTGGCACGTTGTCGTCGGGGGAGCGGCAGCGTGTGCTCCTAGCCCGGGCGCTCATGACCGCGCCTGATCTGCTCGTACTAGACGAGCCCACCGCCGGACTGGATGTCGGCGGGCGAGAACGCCTGGTCCGGACGCTGGCCACGTTGGCCGACGACCCGACGGCGCCAGCCCTGGTGCTCGTGACGCACCATGTGGATGAGATTCCGCCCGGATTCACGCACGCACTCCTACTCGCCAGCGGCCAGGTCCACGCCGCAGGTCCAGTGGAGCAGGTCCTGACGTCCGATGCGTTGTCGAGCTGTTTCGGACTCCAACTTGAGGTCGAGCGGCACGCGCGACGCTGGCGAGCATGGGCGCGGGAGATCCCTCGCCTGCTGTGATCTACGAGAACGCTACTTCGGTACGCTCTGCCGGAGCTCGTCGACCACTGAGCCGACAACCTGTCGCCGATAGTCGCCGGTTTCGGCATAGACCTGCCGCTGCCTGGTACAGCTGGGCCCCTTGGCCATCAGCTGGCGAATGCGGAAACTCGGCGTGGCGGCCGAGCCTCTTCGACACCGGTTCGAGCGACTCGAGCAGACGATCGACGCTCTCGGAGAACGCCTCGAGCCGCTCCTCATCGTCGATGGTCTGCAGCTCGACTTCGACGCGAAGGGTCAGCTCCTATCCGTTGAGGTGGATTCGCGCCGCCCCGTCAGTATAGCCACCAGACCGACACGGTACAATCGTGTCCGACCGTGGCTGACGCCTCCCAAGCACACTCCCCTCTGATCCGCTACGTGCTGTATCAGATACCTGGCTGGCTGCTGGCCACCTTGGGCGGGCTGGTGCTCTATCGCGTGGCGGACGCCCCAGGATGGGTGGGCATCGCCACCCCCGTGCTGTGGGTCATCAAGGATGCGGCGCTCTACCCGTTCTTGAGATCCGCGTATGAGATCAACCCGAGACCGGTCATCGAACGGCTCGTGGGCCTCGAGGGGACGACCGTCGAAGCACTGGCGCCGCGCGGCTACGTCCGGGTACGAGGCGAGCTGTGGCTGGCTGAGCGTGCGGGCACACCCATTGCTGAGGGCCAGCGGGTCCGCGTCGAGGGGGTAAGGGGAACAACCCTGCTTGTGGGGGGGGCTGACAATCAGACCGACTTCGTCACGTAGCCGGCTGCGCCTCCTCGTTGCGATACCAGGCCATCGTCCGCGCGAGACCTTCCTCGAGCGCCACGAATGGCCGGTAGCCGAGCAACTCCCGGGCTAGGGCGATGTCGGCCTGGGAATCACGCACGTCGCCCACCCGGGCCGGCGCGAACTCCGGATCCGGCCCGCCACCAGCCCGCTCCCGCATCAGCTGATACAGCGTATTCAACGAGACCCGGTCGCCACAGGAGACATTGATCACCCGACCGGCCACATCCGTGGCCGTGCAGGCCCGCAACGTCCCATCCACCACGTTCTGCACGTAGGTGAAGTCGCGAGTCTGTTCACCGTCGCCGTAGATGATCGGCGCCCGCTGCTCGGCAAGACAGCGGGCGAAGAGCGAGATAACGCCTGAATAGGGAGACGACGGATCCTGGCGTGGACCGAAGACGTTGAAGTAGCGCACCGACACCGTCTCAAGCCCATGCAGCCGGAGGAAGAGCCGCGCGTACTGCTCGCCCATAAGCTTCTGCAGGGCGTAGGGTGACAGCGGGTCGGCCGGCATGTCCTCGCGCTTGGGGAGCGCTGCCGAATCGCCATAGATCGACGACGAGCTGGCGAAGACCACCCGCTTGACACCGTGCCGCTCGGCCGCCACGAACAACCCGAGGGTGCCCGTGACGTTAGCGTGATTGGTAGCGACCGGCTCGTCGATCGACCGGGGCACCGAGGGAATGGCAGCCAGATGGACGACGTAATCGATATCTCGCGTCGCCCGATCCACTACATCGGCGTCGCCCAGATCGCCCACCATCAGCTCGACCTCTGGCGCGTGCGCGAGGTTCTCACGGCGACCGGTCACCAAGCTGTCGACCACCCGTACCCGCTCGCCCCGTGACCGCAGCTCATCCACCACATGGGAGCCGATGAAGCCCGCGCCACCCGTCACTAAGTAGGTCGCCATGTCGCAGAACCCGTGTCCATCGCACTCAGTGAAGCGGCGGGAACCCGTTGCGCGGAATACCCGGGACCACTCGAAGTGCGTTCTCGTAGTACACCTTGCGCAAGACGTCGTCGCTTAGTCCCAGACCGTAGAGCTTCCAGAACGCGTGATAGCGGCGGTAATAGTCGAAGTACTCGTCCTCCGTCTCGAACGTCCGCCAATAGTAGGGGAACTCCTCCGCCCGATATGAGTCCTTCCCAAACAACACCCGATCGGCGTACTGCTCGAAGAACGCCTTGGCCGTCCTCGGCTGACGTCCCAACTCGTACAGAATGGCGCCGGTCCCCACCACGACGTTGGGCAGTTGGTCCAGCAGGTCGCCCAGCCGGCCCAGGTCGTTGGCGTGCCAACCCATGTGCGCGGCGATGAACGTTGTATCAGGATGGCGAGCGAACATGCGATCCCGCTCGGCCATGATCGTATCGAAGCTGGGATACCGATCCGCCGGTAGCCGGCGCCCGGGACGGAGCACCAGCTCGAGCCACCGCTCGTTGTGACGATCGACAGGCTCGAAGAACTCACTTGGCTCGCCTGTATGGATCAACACGGGGATTCCTAGCGTCGCGCACACCTCCCACACCGGCACCAGTTCCGGGTCGTCGACCTGGACCCGCTGCCCGCTGACGTCCTGCACGGTCAAGCCGAAGTTCTTGAAGATCTTCAAGCCGATTGCCCCCGCCTCGACGTCGCGCCGGAGTTGAGCCGCCGCACGCTCGCCAAAACCTGGCGTCACACCCCGGCTGAAGTCGAGGTTGGCAAAGAACACCATCCGGTCAGGATGCGGGCTACGTCGAATGGCCTCGACGCTCGAGGCGAGGGTGGCGCCGGAGCCGCCACTGAGATTGACGAGGACCTGCAGGTTCAGGTCGTCCATCTCCCCGACTATCCCCTCCCATTGCCGCCCCGAGAGCCCTGGGCGATGGTGACTGTGCACATCCACCACAGGAAACTTCGCGCTCGGCACCGGGTGCTCAGGCACGACAAGCGTCGAGCGCGGGACGTAGTCCTCGACTGTCATCGGTGCCGAGAGCTGCACGCCGCGTCCGGCCTGTGCCGCCAACGACACCGCCACCAGTACGGACGCTGCCACCGCTACGCTGATCCAGAGCTTCATCAGATACCCACTTCGTGCGATGGGAATCCGCCGCAGAAGGACGATAAGCCGAATTCTGTTCCCGGCCGTGATCCCAAAGGAACCGCGTCCAGGCGACGACCATTCCTCTAGCCCCGTCATCACTGACAGGATCCAGCGACCTACCCGGAGGCTTCGGACGGGCCGCCCTACAGCGCCTCCCTATTTGGTCTTGCTCCGTGCGGGGTTTAGCCTGCCATTCGCCTTACGGCGAACGCGGTGCGCTCTTACCGCACCTTTTCACCCTTACCTGCCTACTCGCGTAGACAGGCGGTATATTTTCTGTGCCACTTTCCTTCAGGTCGCCCTGACCGGGGGTTACCCGGCGCACTGCCCTCTGGAGTTCGGACTTTCCTCCCCGTCCCCGCCCGAAAGCGGCAACGCAGCGGTCGTCTGTCCCTCTACGGCGGATGTTGGTCTATTTCTCTCCTTTGGCCGTCTGCACCAGCCTTCTGCGTGCTTAGCTACTAGCCGTCCTGTTCCTTACTGATGTAGTGCTGATCCAGCTTCTTGTACAGGTTGCTCCGAGGTGTTTCGATTACCTCGGCGGTCTTGGAAATGTTCCAGTCCTGCTCGCGTAGCTTCTCGACCAAGAAGGCCCGTTCGGAGGCCTCCTTGAACTCGCGCAGCGTCTTGGCACGCGCCGGTTCTGAGCCGCCCACCCGGAGGGCGCTCCGGAGTACGTCGCGGATCTCTGCCACGTCAATTACGTCGCCCGGCGTCATCACCATCAGGCGTTCGACCGTGTTCCGGAGCTCACGTACGTTACCGCGCCACTGTTCGCCACTGAGCAACTCGACGGCCGGCAACGTGACCCGCTTCGACCGGAAGTTGTTCTCCCGGCAGAACTGGTCGGCGAAGTGCTCGATCAGCCGAGGAATATCCTCTCGCCGGTCGCGCAGCGGCGGCACCCGGATCGGAATCACGCTCAATCGGAAGTAGAGATCCTCGCGGAACGCGCCACTCTCGATCGCCTCATCGAGATTCCGGTTGGTCGCGGCGATGACCCGAACGTTCACCTTGATGGTTCGCGCCGCACCGAGACGCTCGACCTCACCCTCCTGGAGGACACGCAACACCTTGGCCTGCGTCCGCAAGCTCATGTCACCGACCTCGTCCAGAAAGATGGTTCCCCGATCAGCCTGCTCGAACTTCCCGATCTGCTTCTGGGTCGCGCCGGTGAAAGCGCCACGTTCGTGACCGAAGAGCTCCGACTCAATCAACTCTTCGGGCAACGCGGCGCAATTGACCTGAATGAATCGCTCGCGCCCGCGTTTGCTGTTGCGGTGAATTGCTCGCGCGACCAGTTCTTTGCCGACCCCGCTCTCGCCCTGGATTAGGACGGTGCTTTGGGTGGGAGCCGCCAGGCTGATCGCGTCGGTCACCTCTCCGAGGGCTGGACTCTCGCCCACCATCTCGTGGCGAACGTCGGCCTGCCGCCGGTAGGAACTGACCTCTGTTTCGAGTCGTCGCTGTTCAAGCGCGTTCCGGATGTTGACCTTGAGAGCGTCAGCCTCGAAGCCCTTTTCAAGAAATGCGAACGCCCCGTGCTTAGTGGCCTCCACCGCCGTGTTGATGGTGCCGTGCCCGGAGATCACTATGACGGGTAGGACATCACCACCGTCGCGTAACCGACGGAGCACCTCCAGCCCGTCCATCCCTGGCATCTTGATATCTAATAGCACGAGGTCGGGACACTCGCTCGCGATCTTGTCGAGTCCTTCCTGCCCACTACGGGCAAAGATGCACTCGTAGCCCTCGTACTCAAGGGTCATTGCAATCGAGTCCCGGACGCCTTCGTCGTCGTCGACGACGAGTATTCGCTCGTTCATAACCGTTACGCCATTATAAGTTTCCGGAATGCAGCCTCGTCGAGTGTCTCGACGCCCAGCTCGCGCGCCTTCTCGAACTTTGAGCCGGGGTCGGCACCCACGACGAGCCCGGTGGTCTTGCGGCTCACCGACCCGGTGACCTTGCCTCCCAACCGCTCGATTACGGACCGTGCCTCATCCCGCGACATCGTCGACAAGGTGCCAGTCACCACGAACGTCTGCCCGGCCAGCGGCTGTGGCGCATCGTCGTCCGCCACGCCCCGGTCACTGTCCATGCGGACCCCGGCGTCGGCTAGCCGTTGAAGCAGCCGCCGGTTCTCCTTCTGATCCAGAAACGCCCGTACCGACGCTGCGACGATCGGTCCGACTCCGTGTACCGCTTCGATCTCTTCGAGCGACGCCACCATCAGCCCGTCGAGGCCACCGAACCGCCGAGCCAGTAAGTCCGCCGCCCCCTCGCCGACGTGCCGGATACCAAGTCCAAAGAGCAGGTGCGCGAAGTTCCGTTGCTTGCTGGCCCCGATCTCCCCGACCAAGTTGGACGCCGACTTGGCGGCCATGCGGTCTAGACCGACCAGCGTCTCGGCCTCGAGTGCGTAGATGTCCGCCACGTCAGACACCAGCTCGCACTCGACCAGCTGCGCGATCAGCGCCTCGCCCAGCCCTTCAATGTCCATCGCCCGCCGCGAGGCGAAATGGAGCAGTCCTCGCTGGATCTTCGCTGGGCAAGCGGGATTCGGACACCGCCACACCACTTCGTCATCACCACGCTCAAGGGATGTGTCACACACCGGGCAGGTCGACAACATTACGAATGGCTTCGGCGCGTCTGCCCCCCTCGGACGCTGACTCAGGATCGGCTTGACCACCTTCGGGATGATGTCACCGCCCTTCTCGACCAACACGATGTCACCGGCGCGGATGTCCTTCCTCGACACGTCTTCAGCGTTGTGCAGCGTCGCAAGCTGCACCGTGGTCCCCGCCAATTCCACCGGCTCGAGTACGGCGAAGGGAGTGACCGCGCCGGTCCGACCGACGTTAACCTCAATCCGGAGCAGCCTCGTCGTGGCCTGTTCGGCGGGAAACTTGAACGCCATGGCCCAGCGGGGAAACTTAGCGGTGTGACCGAGCCGCTGCCGCGCCTCGAAGTCGTCCACCTTAATCACGATCCCGTCGGTGTCGAACGGCAGATCCTGACGGGCGTCACCCCACTCGCGGCAGTAGGCCAGCACCGCCTCGATCCCCCGACAGTCCGTCCAATGGCGCTCGACCGGAAGGCCCCAAACGGCGAGGGTGTCCAGCACCGCCGCCTGACTCCCGCCGGGCTCGCTCGACCCGGCTTCCGACTCGACCAACTGGTAGAGGTAGGCTCCCAGCCCGCGGCCCGCCACCAGCGCAGCATCCAGCGTGCGCATCGTACCAGCCGCCGCGTTTCGAGGGTTCGCGAACGGGGACTCGCCGGCGACCACCCGCTCCCTGTTCACCCGATCGAACGAACTACGCGACAGGAAGATCTCCCCCCTAACCTCAACAGAGCCCGGCGCGGAAGGCCCTAACGACAGCGGAATACCCCGCACAGCGCGTACGTTCGAGGTAACGTCTTCGCCTCGCACCCCGTCGCCGCGGGTGATGCCCTGGGCGAGCAACCCGTCCCGGTAGTGCACGGCGATGCTCAGCCCGTCGATCTTCAGCTCGGCGACGTAGTCGACAAGCGTCTCGTCGCCGAGCTCAAGCCCCTTGCGCACGCGCTCGTCCCAGGCCACCAGTCCGGCCTCGTCATAGGCGTTGTCGAGACTCAGCATCGGCACGGCGTGCTCAACGGTCTTGAACCCGTCGACAGCCCGCCCAGCCACTCGCTGGGTCGGAGAATCGGGGGTGACCAGTTCCGGGTGCTCCGCCTCAAGCGCGGTCAGGCGCGCCAGCAGACGGTCGAACTCGGTGTCCGAGATCTCCGGGTCATGAAAAACGTAGTACCGCTCTTCATGTTGTCGGATCGACGCTCGAAGCTCGGCGAGCTTACGAGCAACCGCATCGTTGGGGGGCACGAGAACCGTAGGCGGCTCGCGGCTATCGATCGCGCGACAGGACGTAGTCTGGGAGCATCATCAGTGCGTCGAGCTCGGTCGATGGCGGCAGCACGTCAAGCTGCCGTTTTGCCGTCGCGGCAAACTCGGACGCCTTTTCGAATGCCTGGTCGAGCACACGGTGAGTAGCGAGCAGTGCGCGCAGTTCGTGCCACGCCTCGTCTGAGAACTCGCGGTCGCACACGATCGTCGTCAGCAGCTCGCGGGCGCGGCCTCCCGCCTGATCTGCCAGATAGATGGCAGGCAGGGTCATCTTCCCCTCGCGCACATCGCCACCGACCGGCTTCCCCAGTACCGCCTCGTCGGCGGTGTAGTCGAGCAGGTCGTCGACCAGCTGAAACGCGATGCCCAGATTGAAGCCGTAGTCCCGCAGTGCGATCTGCTGCTCTTCTGGGAGGTCACCCAAAATGCCGCCGATCTGAGCACATCCGCCGAAGAGGTAAGCCGTCTTCCGTCGGATAATCTCCAAATGCTCGTCAACGGTCAGATCAACGTTGCCGGTCTTAGTGAGCTGGTAGAGCTCGCCTTCGATCATCCGTAGCGTCACATCGCAAAGCAGGCGGACCAGCTCCAGCGAGTCGACCGTCAGCGCCATCCCCATCGACTTGATGTAGAGGTAGTCGCCCAGCAGCACCGTGATGTCGTTCCCCCAGCGGGAGTGGACCGAGGCGCGTCCTCGACGCACGACCGAGTCGTCGATCATGTCGTCGTGCACGAGCGTCGCGGTGTGGATGAACTCCACCACCGAGGCGTAAAGTGTCGCCCGCTCACCTCGATAGCCGCCCAGACGAGCGCACATAAGCAACAGAGCGGGACGTACCCGCTTGCCGCCGCTGGTCTGGATGTAGCGTCCGATCTCTGGGATCAGTTCGACCCGAGACTGGATGTGGCGCGCAAACTCTTGCTCGACCGCTTCCAAGTCGTCGCGAATCGGCTCGAAAATCTGGGTGAGGTCGGGCGGTGCGGAGGTTCTCGACAAGGCTTCAACTCGTGATGCGGATCTCAGCATACTTGCGATCCAAGTGTCAACGCTACAACCCTTTAGCCGGAACCCGCTGTACCAAACAGCGCCTCAAAGGTCGCTAGCGTTCGCTCCCCGAGGGCCAGGGGGTTGGTCTCCCGTAGCTCAGCCAACCGCTCGACCACCGTGGCCACCCAGGCCGGCTCGTTCCGCTGCCCCCGGTACGGCACCGGAGCCAAATACGGTGCGTCGGTCTCCACCAGCAGGCGATCGTCGGACACTAGCTTCGCCGCCGCCCGAATCTCGTCCGCACTGCGGAACGTGGCGATACCCGAGAATGAGACGTGGAAGCCGAGTCCCAGGGCCCGCCGGGCCATCTCCGGACCACCGGTGAAACAGTGAAAGACGCCCGACACACCACGGGCGGCAGGCTCCTCCAGCAACTCGAACGTTTCATCTTCAGCGTCGCGCGTGTGAATCACGATCGGCAGGTTTCGATCACGGGCCACCGCAATCTGTCGCCGAAATACCTCCCGCTGGACGTCGCGCGGCGCGAAATCATAGTGGTAATCGAGTCCGATCTCGCCTACCGCCACGGTCCCAGGTCGTGCCTCGACCGCCGCCTCGAGGAACACGCCGACGTCAGCCGGCCGGTCGGTAAACGCCCCCGCATGATGCGGATGTACTCCGGTGGCAAACCGTACTGCCGGCCAGGCCTCCTGAACCTCGTCGGCCCGGGTCGCCTCCCGGGCGAGGGTTGCATCAAGGATGCAAAGCGCCCCAGACACGCCAGCCGCTTGAGCGCGGGCCACCACCGGCTCGAGATCCTTGCCGAACGCCTCGTCTGCCAGATGGCAGTGCGAGTCGATCACCGCACTCGTGCCCCTGATGGCGCCGCTTCGGAATCATCGACAGTCAGCAACACCGGTTTGCCCTCCGGATCAGTGGCCGCGAGGATCATGCCATTCGACTCGACGCCCATCAGCTTGGCCTTCTCCAAGTTTGCCACGATCACCACTGACCGTCCGACCAGGGACTCCGGTTCGTAGGCGCGTGCGATACCAGCCACCAGCGTACGCTCGGCCCCACCCACCTCGACGGTCACCTTGAGCAACTTCTTCGACTTCGGAATCGCCTCGGCCGACGTCACGCGGGCCACCCGCAGCTCGACCTTCAGGAAGTCATCAAACGACACTCGGGGCGCCTCTTCAACTGGCAGCGAGGCCGGCTTCTCGGCGGCAGGGGTGGGCGTTTCGACCGGTGGTGCCGGCAGCGCCGGCCCGTCCAACTCGTCAGTCATCTTCGTCTCTGTTCCTTTCGCTGCTGTCCTACGCTCCCTCGTGGCACCATTAGGCTCCGCCTCAACCCGCTCGATTCGAGGCCAAAGTGGCGGCCCTTTGACCAGCGAACGGGGGCGATTCGACCATGCTGCCTCGACCGACAGATCGGTCAGTGGACCATCATGGCCCATGCGACGGAGGATCTCCGTAGCTGATGACGGTATGGCTGGCCACAAGAGCACGGCCGATACCCTGATCGACTCGGCGGCGTCAAACAGGACCCTGTCCAGCGCTTCCGCCTGAGCCGGCTCCTTTGCCAGCGTCCAGGGTTCCGACCGCGTGATGTACTCGTTGGTCGCGTCGACGAGATCGAAGGCCAGGGTCATCCCGGCATGCAGGCGATGCTCGTCCATCGCGGCCCGATAACGGCTCACAATCTCCGCGGCCTGGATCTCCATCGACGACGCACTCCCCTCGGGAGGCGATAGCTGTCCATCTCGGTATTTATGCGCCATCACCACCACCCGGTTCACCAGGTTGCCGAGGTTGTTGGCAAGGTCGACGTTGTACTGCTCTTCGAACCGTTCCCACGAAAAGTCGCCGTCCTGACCGAACGCGATCTCCTTGGTGAGATAGAGCCGGAGCGGATCCGGCCCCAGGCGGTCGGCTGCCTCGAGCGGGTCGACGCTCGTGCCCAGCGACTTGCTCATCTTCCGGCCCTGCCAGTGCACCCACCCGTGGCCGAAAACCTGCGCCGGCATGGTCACCCCTGCGCTCATCAGCATCGCGGGCCACACGATGGTGTGAAACCGGGTGATGTCCTTCCCGACCACGTGGAGCTGCGCTGGCCACCAACGTTCGAACAGCGCCTCGTCGGTGCCGTAGCCAATCGCCGCAATGTAGTTGATCAGCGCGTCGAACCAGACGTAGACCACGCTCGACGGGTCGAACGGCAACGGGATACCCCAGCTCTGCCCGGTCCGGCTGACAGAAATGTCTTCCAGCCCTCCCTCAAGTAACCGGATCATCTCGTTCCGCCGCACCTCAGGCTGCAGGAACTCCGGGTGCGCCCGGTAATGAGCCAGCAGTGGATCGCGGTAGCTGGACAAACGGAAGAAGTGGTTCTTCTCCTTGATCCAGTCCGGCTTCTGCGTCGGGTGGACCGGGCAGTAGCCATCGAGTAAATCCTTGTCCTGTTTGAACGCTTCGCAGGAGACGCAGTACCACCCCTCGTACTCGCCCTCGTAGAGGTCACCGGCGTTGGCGATCCGCTGCACAAGGGTGGTCACCGCCACGCGGTGCCGATCCTCGGTAGTCCGGATGAAATCATCGAACGAGATGTCGAGCTTGGCCCAGGTCTCTCGGAACACCTGCTCCATCTCGTCACAGAACGCGATCGGGTCGAGTCCGCGCTCGGTGGCCCGCTGATATACGTTCTGAGAATGCTCGTCATTTCCCATGACGAACCACGTCGGGGTCCCGCACATGCGACGGTACCGGGCGATCACGTCTGCGGTGACCTTCTCGTAGGCCGTTCCCAGATGCGGGTGGCTGTTGACGTAGTCGATCGCCGTGGTGAGATAGAACCCCACTACTTCCTCTCCGTTGTACTCGAGCGATAGGCTTGCACCGCCGCGGCCTGAATTTCTTTGACCGACACATCATAGACGTCGGCCTGACGGGCACAATCGTCGAACTCCGGCGAGACGTTCATCACGGCCTCGCCCCGGCTCGCCACCTTGCACCGAATCTCACCGAATGGCGTTCTCACCGGCACAAGGCTCCGCTGCAGCACCTCGCGGGTCATCTCGCTCCATCGGAGGCCGATCGTGGTCGAGTCACGAAACAACGCATCGACCACCGCTTGGCGTGACGCCGGAGGAGCCAGCACCGTGACCAGGGTCCCTGGCCGGTTCTTCTTCATCTGTACAGCCGTGTAGAACACCTCGACCGCTCCGGCAGCATACAGACGCTCCATTAGCACCCCGAACAGGCGAGGATCCATGTCGTCCACCTCGCACTCGACGACCGCGATCCGTTCACTGCCAGTTGATGGCCGAGTCTCCCCGACCAGCACACGGAGCACGTTGGGATGCCCCGCCGGGTTCCTCGTGCCAGCTCCGTACCCGATCTGGCTGACCTGCATCGTCGGTAGGTCACCGTACTCGGTGGCAAACTCGGTCAAGAGCAACGCCCCGGTTGGGGTGAGCTTCTCTCCCGGTGGCCCGGCGGCGTAGATCGGCACGCCGGCCACCAGTGCCGCTGTCGCCGGCGCGGGCACCGGCAACGTCCCATGCTCACACTCGACCGTGCCGCTCCCCACGTTAATGGGAGACGCCACGATCCGCTCGGCGCCGAACCACTCGAGGGCGAAAACGCCGCCTACGATGTCGACGATCGAGTCGATCGCCCCAACTTCGTGCAGATGCACCTTCTCGACCGGCATCTGATGAATCCCTGCCTCGGCCTCGGCCAACCGCGTAAACAACCGATTCGCCCGGGCCTTGGTCTCGTCACCGAGAGCGGCCCGGTCCACGAGCTTCCGAATACCAGATAAGTGGCGGTGACGGTGCCCGGTCTCGAGCTGCCGCTCCACCACGGTGAACTTAGTCGCCGCCAGGCCAGACCGGTCGACCCGCTCCGCCTCCAGTCGGCACTCGTCCTCCAGGGCGAGGGAGCCCAAAGCCTCTTCGAGCGCTTCGAACGGGAGACCGGCGTCGAGCAACGCGCCGATGACCATGTCACCGGAGGCACCCGAAAAGCAGTCCAGGTACAGCACGCGGCTCACTGGCCCAGTGCCCCATCAGAGAAGTACGACACTAAATTTCTCCATCCCCAGAAAACTCCATTGCAGGACGTCCGCCAGCACCAGGTGGTCGCTGACCTCTATGCCCAGCGCAAGGCATCACCATGCCTCGACTTCAGCCGTCCCAGCGCCCCGTCATGACGATCTCCGCCCACCCGGTCAGCCGGATCGCCGCTTCCTCCCAGACGACCCGCTGCACTCCACCAGGCGACTCGACATCAAGCGATCGGGAAGCGCCACCGAACGCGGCCGCGGCTACCCCGCTCGCGCAGGCGCCCGTACCCGAAGCTGCAGTCGGACCAACACCACGCTCCCAAATCAGGATGCGGATGTGCGAGGGCGTTACGACCTCAACCAGTTCGACATTCGTCCCGTGCGGATACGCCTCGTGGACCGCAAGCGCGGCTCCGAGTTCATGCAGCCGATCTTCCGTCAGCGGCCCACCGAGCACGACGCACTGCGGGTTGCCAACCGAGAGCTGGACGACCTCGACTGCCGCCCCGGCCACCTCCAGCGTGCGCCGGGCAAGCCCGCTCGGCGCCGGCATCTCCGCCTCGAAGCTCCAGCGAGGTTCGCGTGCCTCTAGCTTCCGGAGGGCGATTGGTCCGGCATCGGTCTCAACCCGCAGCTCGTCCAGCTCCGGTCGATCGCGGGCCACAATCGCCGCCAGACAGCGCACCGCGTTACCCGATACCTCCGCCACCCCTCCGTCGGCGTTATAGAGCACCATCCGGCTCCCGGAAGGGATCGGTGTGTGCAGGACAAGACCGTCGCCGCCAACGCCGGTATGACGGTCACACATCTCTCGCGCTAACCGGGCCCGCCCATCCGGCGGGGTCTGGTCGAGAGGCGCGAAGAGGAAGTCATTCCCATAAGCGTGCGCCTTGATGAGGTCGATGGACATGCCGATATGTGGTCAAAGGTCAGGGGGTCGCCAGCGTCGTCAAGGGACTCGTGAACACCCAGGTCAGCCCGCCGGTCACTCCGACGCGGGGGTCGTCCGCCGTGAAACCAGCGAACAACCCGCCATCGAGGCGCACCGAACCTCGTGTGTAGCGAAGCCCGAACGTCATCCGCCCGCCAGTCTGGTCACCAGTCTTGCCGTTCACCTCGGCCACGACCTCGGTGCCCGGGTAGAGTGCCCTGGCTAGCGACAGCCCGTAGGTCAGCACATCGTCCTGCCGTTCACCCCGAATCGGGTCGGTCAGGATCCCGAGTCCCACGTTACCCACGATGCGCACCGCTTGGATCGTCTTTCCGACCAACAGCGACTGAAAGAAGTCCATCGTGTCGAGCCCAAGGCCGCTTTCGTTGGTCGCCATCGGCAATCGCGTCGCGAAACGCAGCGCAATACCTGGACGCCTAGCACCTTCTGACACGAACTTCACCTTCGCACCGATGACGATGTCGTCATAGCCGCTGGTGGTGCTGCCTCGCGCGCGGACCATGTCGGCGAGCGGGGCCGGGAAACGGTCGCTGATGGCCAGCCGGCTGCGAGAAAGACCGTCCAGCTGGATCTCGGCTAGGTCGCCCATTCCGAAGCTTAGTCCGACGAGTGGCCCCCGCAACAGGTTCCCCTCAAGTCCCGAGGACGGGAACGGCTGGTCCCAAACATGATCGATGCCTGTCTCTAGCAGAATGAGACCGTCCCCGACCGGCTCAGGGTCTTCGGTCAACAGCGGCCGCTGCTGGGCCGCCAGCGGCGCCACGCTCAGCAACAGGGCCGTCACTACCCCGGCTGTCCATCTCCAGCCTCTTGTCATCTTCGTTCTCACCTGTGTCCCTTCGGATATATCCGATGGCCGCCGCGTCATACGCCGCGTGCGCGACGATCGGCGCCAACAGGCCGCCGGTGAAGGCCGCCAGCGCTCCCAGCCCGAGTCCCATCAGGCCCGCCCAGAGCCCGAACGCCAGCGACGTCCGTCCACCGATGTGAGCCAGGCCAAATAGCACACTCGCGACGAGCAGTCCCCATTCGCCCTGCACCGCCCCACGAAACAGAAGCTCCTCACCGATACCGGCCGCCAAGCTCACACCCAGGACTTCTGCCAACGTGGCCCGGGAAAACAGCGGGTGGAGCGTCTCCCGATACAAGGTCCGGATCTGGCGGACGGGACCGACCGGCGGCGCCAGCCTGAGCATCGCGTAATTCAGCGCCCCGAGGGCGACGGCGGCGACCAGGCCCATCCCCACGCCACGACCCACAGGCCCAAGCTCAAGCGGCAGGCCGCGCCAGCAGACCCAAACCGACGCCACCGCCGCCAGCAGACCTTCTCCGACGAGCGCCACCGTCAACAACCGGCTCATGACGGACCTCAGAACACCTTCTGACTGTCGAGGAGGATGGTGACCGGGCCGTCGTTGGCGGACTCAACCGACATCTGGGCCTGGAAGCGACCCCATGAGACAGGCACACCCAGCGCGCCGAGCGCTGCCCCGAGACGCTCGTAGAGTGCCCGGGCATGTTCGGGCGACGCTGCCCGGTCGAACGATGGCCGTCGGCCCCGTCGACAGTCCCCGTAGAGCGTGAACTGCGACACCAGCAGCACCGCGCCACCCGCATCGATCACCGACCGGCTGAACCGCCCGTCGCCGTCCTCAAAAACGCGGAGTTCGGCGATCTTCCGGGCCAGATAGCCGACCGTGCCATCATCGTCCTCCCCTGCCACACCGAGATAGACGAGTAGGCCCGGCCCAATCGCTCCGACCATGCCGCCATCAACCGTGACACTCGCCGAGGTCACCCTTTGCACGACGGCCCGCATCAGATTTGGCGACGCGCCCACCCCACCAGAGAACCGACGAGACGGTGTTTCGGAGAAACAGCCACAGGCATGAACACGCAGACACTACGTGGTGAGGGGAACCGGCTGATCGAGAGTTGCGGCGACTTCAGCCCGCAATTCGGCCACCGGGTTGAGCCGACGGTCGAGCAGATGTCTCCCCGCCACGTTGCCGAGGGCCTTGAGCATCGACTTCTTGACACCTGGATGCTCCCGCTCCAGGTCGACGAGCAGCCGTTTCACCCGCTGGCGCTGCAGGCTCATGTCGCCACAGGCCGAACAGCAGCAACCGATGATCGGCAGCCCGACCTCGTCGGTGTACTGTCGCGCTTCCTCTTCCGCTACATACACGAGCGGACGTATCACGACGTGCCGACGGTCGTCCGACACCAGCCGAGGCGGCATCGCCTTGAGCGCGCCGGCGAAAAACAGGTTCAGCAGTAGCGTCTCGATGAAATCGTCGGCGTGATGGCCGAGCGCGATCTTCGTCGCCCCAACAGCACTGGCCACCCGGTAGAGCACGCCCCGCCTGAGACGGGCGCACAGCGAACAGGGCGTGGCCTGTGCATCGAGCTTGTCATCGAGGATGGCGCCGATCGTGGTGTGCTCGATCTGGAGCTCCCAGCCTCGCTCATCGCAGATCCGGGCAATGGTGTCATGCCGGTAGTCGCGGTACCCCGAGTCGACGTTGACGGCCACGAGCGTAAAGTTGATCGGGGCGCGACGACGCAACGCCTCCAGCAACTGCATCAGAGCCCAGCTGTCCTTGCCTCCGGACAACCCCACCATCACCCGGTCGCCCTCTTCGATCAAATCGAAGTCGACGATGGCACGCGTGACTTTCCGGGCCAGCTTCTTTTCGAGCGCGCTCGCGTAGGCCATCGTGGGTCAGTTTACCGGACGTCTTCGTCAATAGCCGAGGAGCCGGGGAAGCGTCCGCTCCCAGGTGTACTCCGCTGCCCGCTCGCTGGCGGCGGTCCCGAGACGTTCGGCTTCGTCCTCATCGTCCATAAGCCGGCGACAGGCTTCACCGACCGCGTCGGGGGTTGGTTCGACGACGAAGCCATGAGTGCCATCGTCGACGAGCTCGGCCGGCCCTCCGCTGTCGGCACACGTCAGCACCGCCTTGCCCGACTGGAACGCCTCGAGCGTGAGCAAACCGTAGTCCTCGGCCGCGGTCAGGTAGCAGACTGCCCGGCAGCGCGCTAAATGGTCGACCAGAGCAACGTCGTCGATGGCACCAACCAGCTGCACCCGGTCGGCGAGGCCGAGCTCCTGCAGCCGAGCCTCCAAAACCGGCCGCTGGTCACCGTCGCCTGCGATCACACACCGGACCCCAACCGCGACGGGCCGCGCCAGCGCCTCGAGCAGGAGCTCCACCCGCTTGAGCGGCGACAGCCGGCACGCCACAAACAGGTAGTCGCCGTACCCATCACATCGATACGAGCGCGGTGGCGGCGGCGGATACAGCACCTCGGATGGAATCCGGCCCCAGGTCGACAGACGCGCCTGAATGGTCTTGGACTGCGCGAAGAGCGTGCGGACGTTGCGCGTCAGCAGATACCTATCGGCGGCGTGGATCACCCGCCGCCGCGCCCGTTCCTTGATCCGGCCTTTCCACGACAACGTCGCTTCGAACCGCGGCCATTGGTCGTAGTACTCGCGCATCCGATGGTTGATCCAACAAACATGGGACGGGTGACGCACCGCGTAGCTCGGAAAGCGGAAACTGACCACGTGGTCGATCGGGTGTCCATCGTGGGCCATACCCACATCGGTCAGCCAGGTCGACAGGTAGGCGCCCCCTTGCCGACCGAACCGGTTCTGGGGTGTCCGGACCACGGTGGCGTCGTGCCCCGCCTCACGGAGCGCCCGAACCAGACCGTGCGCGATGACCAGATGGCCACCCTCGGCGAACAAGGGATGTGAGGTAACGACCGCGACCCTAGCCACCGACACCTCTCATCATCGGCCGTCTCCTCACGGAGACACCTCCACGGCCTCGAGGCGAATCGCCGCGCCCAGAAACCGACCATCGGCCGATGCGCCATCGAGTAACCTCGGCACGAATCCGTCCTCGACCGAGACTCGCAACAGATAGGCCCAGCTGTCCCGGGAGTACACGCCCGTGGGCAAGAGTGTCACGCTTCCTTCCACGTCAGGCTCAAGTGGCAGTCTCGCGCTGGCGCGGCCCACCTGAACCGACACACGATTAGCCACCGGCGACCGGGCCGTTACGGTGAGCGACTCCAGTTCCAGCCGGTTCCGCACGATGATGTGGGCTTCGTCACCTCCCCCGGTGATCCAGATCCCCGGGGGTTCTGGCAGCCAGGCGTTGTAGTCCAGAAAGTACAGCTGTACTCGCGGGTCGTTGCTGTGCAGAACCCTGGCTCGTGGACCGTCCAGATTGATCGGCAGATCCAGCACCATTGTCAGCTCGACCGGCAGCAGCCTTAAAGCCCCTTGTGCCGGCGCCAAATACGACTCCTTCGCGGAAACGAATGGATTGATCAGGATCTGACCGATGAAGAACATGCCCCCCAGTAGTGCCACCACCGTGGGGGCGAACCCTCGCATGGCTGGTGTCAAGAAGAAGAACAGCGCGTAGGTGGCCAAGTAGTAGCGATTCCCGGTCGGTCCACCACCGCCAGACCAGGTAAAGGGCATGTAGAGCGCCAGGCCAACGGCAGAAACCACCGCTGTGGCCAGCGCCACCCATTGCCAAGAGCGCGCGGTCGATCGAGCCCGCCAGAACAGCAAGGTTGCGACGACCCCAGGAAACAGGAACGGCACGAAGCCAAAGTGCCGGCCGACTAGGAAGTACCAGACATTGCGAGCCAGCAATGTCAGATACCCTGAGAGCGGTAGCGGATCTTCGACTACAACGGCCCCGGTCGCCACGTTCTCGCCCAGCTCGCCGAACGGGGTGTCGGAGCCATCGAACGGGAACTCACCGGTTAGATATTTCCGATCGAGGCCGCCCTGGTAGTTAAACTCGCCGCTGACCATGGCATTCGCGCTCAGCAGCGCGACGGCGATACCGGCGGCCAAAAACCCGACCATCCATCCCTGCCGGAATCTGCGTTGGGACCATAGGTAGAACACCGGCGCGGCAATGAACAACGGCGTCGGCACGGGCTTCGAAAAGATCGCAACCCCCAGCACGACGGCGGCCACCAGATCGACACCAGGACGGCGGAGCCAGTGCCCGACCGGCGTCGTGGGTGGACCCGCTACATCCTTGTAGAACCACAGGAAATAGGCAAAGAAGACGAGCGCGAAGTTAAAGAAGTCCGAGGAGAGCCAGACCGCGTAGATCGGCGCCTCGGACACGAACAGGAACACCGCCACCCACGCCAGAGCGACGAGCGCAGGCGTGCGTCCCTGCAGGAACCTGTAGCCACAATAGAGCACACTGATCAACAGGATGACGTGAAACCAGAGCAGCCCGTTGATCCCGGCGATCCGAACGAACGGCGCCGCAAACAGGGCTGATGCGAAGGCCTTACCAAAGTACAGACGATCGTCGCGCGCATCGGGATAGGTGTCGCGGTGGACGAACGGGAAGTCTCCGTTGACCTCCCAGAAGGAGCGGACCCCCTGCTTCAGAAAGACACCTTCGGGCCCACCGTCATAAATCTCGAAAAAGCGGTCAAGGTCGACACCGTCGGTGTAGACGAGGTCGCCGTCGTAGGCCAGGCTCAGCGCCATCAGGACGTAGGTCGATTCATCCCCTTTGATGCCACGGAGGGTGCGCGGCACGTCGATCGACAGCGCGACGAACGACCCGACGAGCAGAAGCGCGAGCGTGACCGCGAGCCCGGGGTCACACCACCGGGACGGGCGCCGCGCTTCAGCAACAGCGGCCGGCTGGTCCATGCCGTCGATCATAGTGTTCGTCACGTCGAGTTTCGGCGTACGCGTCTAACCAGCCCCGGGGTGCCCCCCCCGAGTCAGGAACGACAGGTCCGCCTGCGCCACCCCTTCCCGATGGGTGGCGCGCGAAACTGCGTGCATCAACAGATATAGCCGCTCCATCTTCTGTACGAAGCGGCCGATGTCGTATTCCGCACCGGTCGCTCGGGCTTCGCGACCCAGGGCGTCCCGAGCGGCCGGGTCGGCCAGCAGTGCCACGATGGCGTCGGCCAAGGCCCCGGCATCCCGGCGCGGCACAATGCGCGCGTCGCGGCCCGGCGTCAGGATGTCGAGCAGTCCATCACAGTCGGTGGCCAGGATCGGTCGTCCCATCGCCAGCGCCTCGAAGGCCGTCAACGGCGTCCCTTCCCAGAGCGAGGGAAAGACCACAAGGTCGAAGGCCGAATAGGCTGCCGACACGTCTCGCATAAAGCCGACGAAGGTGACCCGGTCCGCCACGCCCAGCGCCGCAGCTTGCGCCTCGAGGTCTCCTTGGAGCTCGCCCTCCCCGACCACGTAGAATCGTGCCCGGTGGTCGGCAGCCAGCACGCGAGGAATCGCCTCGATCAGATACTGATTACCCTTCGAAGGCATCAGACGGGTGACGGTCCCAACCGCCAGTGCGTCGGCCGGGATGCCCAACTCGGCGCGCGCCTCCCGGACGCCGGCCGCCGTTCGTTCCTGTCCGAACTCGTCGACCGGCGCCCCCAGGTAGACGACCTTCGTCAGCCCGGCCGGGACACGGCGGGCATCGATCACGAACTCAGCGGTCGAGCGGGACACGGCGATCGCCAGATCGGTAAACGGTAGCAGCAGCTCATCGGCAACCTGCTGAAACCAGGGAGTACTTGTCAGATTCGCGTGCTCGTGGAGCAACGTTGGGATCCGGCACCAGGCGGCCGCGAGCCTCCCGAAGGTGGTCGCGCCATAGCCGTGCATGTGTAGGATGTCAGCCTGTTTGTCATCGAGTACGCGAAGCAGCGCCGGCAGCGTCATCGGGTCGAACCGGCTCCGTCCGAGATAAGTGACGTCAATACCGTAGCGTTCGAGATTGTCGACCGATTCATCCTGCTGCCGAAGGCTAATCAACGACACCTTGAAACGCTCGGCATCGAACCGCGGAATCATCCAGGCGAAGAGCCGCTTCACCCCGTGCATGCGGGAACCGGCCCACCCAAGGTGGTCGCAAATCTGAACGACGTTCAGCGGACGGGCGCTCACTGCAACAACCCCTGTTCTCGATACCATGCCGCCGTCCGGCGAATGCCCTCGTCGAGATCCACTTTAGGCTCGAATCCCAGCTCACGTCTCGCCTTCGTGGCGTCGAAGGCACGGCTCTTGATGAAGAAGTCAACCCGACGCCGATAGAGCGGCGGCTCGAGGCGGAGCGGCACGCAGACAAGCTCGCAGAGCGCCCCAACCAACCAGACCGGCCAAACGGGCACCCGGAACCGCGGCGGCGACGTACCAAGCTCTCGCGCAATCAGCCCGACCAGCTCCCACAAGGTGGTGTAGCGAACGCCGGCGAGCAGATACGTCTCACCCGCGGCAGCCGGCACTGTCCCGCACAGCCGAAACCCCTCCACAAGATCCTCCACGAACGTGAGGTGATAGAACGCCCGTCCCGGCCCGATCATGATCGCGCCCTTGGCCAGCTTGAACAGCTTGAGAAACCGTACGTCGCCAGGACCATAGATGCCGATCGGTCTCGCCACGACTACTTCCAGCTCTCCTCGCTCGCCCCGGGTACGCGCGAGCCGCTCACCGTCCAGCTTGGTCTCCTGGTAGATGTCGCCCGGTGCCAACGGTGCCGTCTCGTCAGCCGGAGGCTGCTCGATGTGGCCGTGAACCCCGCCCGTGCTGCAGTGAACGAAACGGCTGGCGCCGGCCTCGACCGCCGCGTTGAGCAGCCGCTCTGTGCCACCGACATTGACGTCCCGATAGATCGTGGCGGTCTGCCCGGCTGTCCGATACGTCGCCGCGATGTGATAGACGACGTCGACGCCATGGCACGCTCGGCCCAGTGACGCCACGTCTGCGAGATCGCCCTCGACGACCTCGATTCCGGCCTCGGACAGCAGGCGCCCCCGCTCGCGGCTCTCGGGCCGGACGAGCGCCCGCACCCGGTCGCCCGAACGTGCAAGATGACGCGCCAGCCAATCACCGGTGAACCCCGTCGCCCCGGTGACGAGACTGGTCACAAGGTCGCCACGCCCCCGGCGGCATCCAGCGTCGTCACCGAAGGACCGTCGAGCGCATCCTGCCCGAGCAGCCGTCGATAGGCGTCCTGGGTGCGCGCGACATAGGCCGCCCGGCTGTACTTGCGCTCCGCGAGGTCGGCGGCAGCGGCCGCCAGCGCGGTCCGGGCCGCTGGATCATCGATAAGCTGCCCCAGTGCTTCCGCAAACGGGCCCGCTTCGGGCGGCACCAGTAGCGCCGTGCCCGATTCAAGCACCTGGGTGTGCGTGCGGAGATCAGTGGCCACGATGGGTCGTCCCGAGCGGAGATAAGAGTAGATCTTTAGTGGCGTGTTCGTACCGGCAATCCGCGGTGACGCAAGGATGTCAGCGGCCGCAACGAACGAGGGGATCTCGGTGGCCGGGCGTTGCCCGGTGAACACCACCGGCAGCCCCTCGCCAAGCCGAGCACGGGCCGCTTCTACCTGATCCACCGAACCGCCAACGACCAGGACCCGAGCGGCCGGATGAGAACGGGAGAGATACCGGGCCGCCTCGAACAGGAGGTCCAAGCCCTGATAGGCCTCGAACGTACCTGTGTAGAGCACGAGCGGCGCGTCGGCATCGATGCCCCACTCGTCGCGGACCGCCGGCCCCTCCTCCTGGCTCTCCATATCGCCGCCCATTACGTTCTCGATCAGCACGGCGCGGTCACCGGCCCCCAGGTCGCTCACCGTATCCTGCAGTTCCTGACAGATGGTGATCACCACCTGCGACCCTGCGATCATGGCGCGCTCCGAACGTGCAAAGACGCCCCGGATTAGGGCGGACCTGGAGTAGCTGAAATTAGACAGCTGCTGCGGCAGGCTCGAATGCATGTCGTAGAGGTGCGGGATCCCCAGCCGACCTGCCAGCCACACTCCCAGGGCCCCGGCCTCCTCATGCGAGTGGATTGCCGCATAGCGTCCGGGTTTGGCCAACCGGAACGCAGTCACCGCCAGCAGCCCATCCAGCAGCAGCTTTACCAGCGACGGGCCGATGCCCACCCGTTTGACGAACGGGAGACGTGCGCTCCGGATGATGGTGAGCCCCGGCAGCTCGACGTCTTGGCCGATGGGATAGGTGACCAGGTCAATGCGATAGCCGAGCTCAACCAGCGCCTTGATTCGGTGATATTCGCTAAACGGCGTGCCTCGAGGCTCGAAGAACGGCTCGGGAGCGAGCATCAAAATGCGAGGGGGACTGCTCACCATCGTCGGCGGTGGCGCTCTGGTACAAGAACGGAGGCGCGCTCCCGGGCTGTGGATCAATCGCTCGGTGCCCGGCGAGACCCGGGATCAAGACCAGGCTGGAGGCGAATTATACCGGCCCTGCCCGTCACCGGTCAACGCGACTATCGCCGTTTATTACTGAAGGGACAGAACTTACGGCCATTGGCCCATCGTGGGTGTCTGGCGGGATATCGCCCCGCCACGCCGGCGTCCCAGGCCGGCGTGGCGGCAGACCTGGCCTCGCACCGAGCTGACGCATCACAGAAGCGCCCCCTGCACGATCAAGGACTGCACAAAACGGCACAGACGACCGAAAAGAAGAAACGGCATGCCATCCGACCTCCGTAGTATTGCCGCGCGACACCGCTCCGCATTACTGTTGACCGCTCTCGCCCTTACGGCCGCCTGCGAAACCGAGCGCAGCTCAAACCCGCTGAGCCCCAACATCGCCGGCCCCCTCCCTGGGGTGACGATCACCGCGCCGGGCACGGTCGGCCCAATCGACTCGATGCTCATTGCATCCGACACCCAGCCGGTGACGCTGACCTTCAGTCCGGCGATGTCGAACAGCGTGCGTCCGTTCACCTATGAGGTGCAGGTGGCCACCGACCCAGAATTCGGGCAGATCATCGTCTCTCTGATCGGCATCGAGCCGAACGAGTCGGGTCAGGTCGTCGTGCAGCTCCCGGAGTCGCTCGACGCCGAACAGGCCTATTCCTGGCGCGTGCGAGCCGTCGATGGCGCCAATACCGGCCCCTACTCGACCGCAGGCACCTTCGAGATCTTCACCCCGGTGACGATCGCGCCGCCGGTCATCTCCAGACCCACTGGAGGGGAGGAGGCCGGGTCGCATGTGGTCACGCTGGTAGCGGTCAACGCCGAGATCACCGGTCCGGCCCAAGAGATCCGTTATCGATTCGAGCTCGCCGGCGAGCCGACGTTCGCCAGTCCGTCGGCGATCATGACCGTTAATCAGGCCGGCGGTACAACCACGTCGGTGTCACCTGGCGCTCTACCGTACGCTGAGCAGTTCTATTGGCGGGTCCGGGTTTCTGCTCGGGCCAGAAACGGTGAGGTTGTCGGCGAGTGGAGCGCGACAGCAAGCTTCCGCACGCCGCCAGCGCCCGCAGCGATTACCCCGCCAACCCCCGTGGCGCCGATCAACGGCGCCACGGTCTCGACGCAACCCACCCTGACGGTGGCCAACGGACCGATCTCCGGTAACCCGGGCATCGTCACCTATCAGTTCGAGGTCGACGACAGCTCGTCGTTCTCGAGTCCTGAAAGCTCCTTCTCGGTGACCCGGTCGGGGACCGGCACGACATCCGGACTGGCCACGGTCACGTTGGCCGCTGGCCAGCAGTTCTACTGGCGTGTACGGGGTACGAACGAAACCGTGACCAGTGCCTGGTCGCCGACCGCCACATTCCTGACCGAGACCAACGCTCCGCCCAGTCCGCCCCCGGACGGCCCAGCCGCTCCGCCGGCGCCCGACCCGGGACCGGGTGGGATGCTGCCGCTCCCCAACATGTTCAGCGTCGTGCAGCAGGTGGCATACGAACACCCGGATGCCCTAGCGAACTCGTGCCAGGAACAAGGGGGCTCCTGGGAGTTCATGGACCTCGTGGTTACGCGGCTCCGCCAAACCGATGGCCGGTGGGGCTACAACTGCAAACGCGGCAACTGCGGAGACGTCTCACAGGACGTGGTTGACTACCACTGGGGCAACGGCTCGGCCAGCGGCTCCACCGAGGTCTACATCATCGACATCATCGGCGGCCACTGCGGCCCCAACCCCTCCCCTGAGTGGATCGACCAAACACAGGCGACGGCCGAGGCCGGCACCATCGGTCGCTGGATCTTCCCCAGATAGTTAAATCCAAGTCAAACATCCCCGACCCGTCGGCGCACACGAGGCGCCCGCAAGTCAGACGGAGGCTCAGGGATCTCCGCGAGGAACCGTACACAAGAACGCCTCCGAGGTGCTCACACCTCGGAGGCGTCGGTACTCGAAGCAGTAGTCGGGCCGCTAGAACTTCACGCGGAGGCCGATACCGGACTGGAAGCCACCCACATCAATTGACTGGTCACCACCGGCCGTCGGCAAGTCCACCGAGCCTGCGGTGTAGCGTAGGAAGATCCCGCCGCCGTACCGCTCGTTCACCCAGTACTGGATGTCGGCCCCCACGTTGCCACCGACTGCGGTCCGGCGCACCGCGGCCGTGGTGGCCGACAAATTGACCAACTCAAACGGCGCCCCGATCTCGACCGGCTCGACCTCAGCAATCAGGCTCTGGTCTACATTAAATATCGACGGACCGCCGCTGAGGGCGACTGTGATCTTCTCGGTGAGCGGCATCACCCAGACACCCTGCAGGTGAATGCCGACCTCCTTGTAATCTCCACTCGTCACGTCCAGCACGCCGATGCGCGGACGGTTGTAGAACAGCGGGTGAGGAACACTTGACGCGATATTCGCGCCGTCCTTCGTATTGAACGAGGTGACCGCGATCCCTGCTGCCAGGTTTTTCCACACGCGGTACGCGCCACCGATCTCGAACCCACCACCACCGCCACTCGCATGACTAATCGTGGAGTTCGCCGTCTCGTCGAAGATCGTCGCAGTCAAGCTCTCGGTGAAGGCCCGATCCTTCACCTGATACATATAGTTAACGCCGATATACCCGGTCTCTTCCCATGGCGTCATCTGCGCCGCTGCTTTGGCAGGGGCTCCAATGATGCCCGCCATCACGCCGAGCGCCACGGCGCTTCGAATCACCACACGTCTGCCGATCTGCATCTGAGTGTTTACCTCTGTTTCCGTCTCCTCCTCGTCGCAGGAGACGTGAGCGGCGACCTCCGCCCTCCGTCGAATTAGGGATCGTAGCACAGGGAACAGCCGTGCTGAGCCGACACGCGCGCCGCCCCGGTTCTGCTATCATGCGGTGTTGCAAGCGCAACGCTGCCAGGGCGCTGGGTCCTGGTGGTTCTCTGACTTCTCGCGGAGGAATTCGGCTCTCATGGTGAAGACCCAAACAAAGCTCCTCGCCGCCGCGCTCACATGCGTACTCCTTGCGACCAGCTGTGGCGACGAGACAACCCCGACTGCTCCCAGTGCTACGTCCACAGTGGCACTGCCGGCCGGAGCGGCACAGGGCAGCCCCGTCGCCGGCGGCGTTATTGGCCTGCTCGACATCGACATCAACGCAGCGCTGCCATCTGGCACCATCTCGCTCAAAACCCCAGCGCCGGCCCTCTCATCACCGGCCAATAATGCGACCACCGACGATCTAACGCCGACGCTGACCATCAGCAACTCGACACCGACAAACATAAGCCCGTCGGAGGCACCGGCGTTCACCTACGAGTTCGAAGTATTTAGGGTTGAAGGTGCGACCATGACGCGCGTGGCCCACGGAAACAACCGCCCCGCCGGCGGAGGCACCACCTCGTGGACTGTCAGCCCGAGCCTGGTACAAACCACGACCTACACGTGGCGGGCGCGCGCGAAGATCGGGAACGAAACCGGACCATGGGCCCAGCCCTACACCTTCACGACCCCGACAATGATCACGATCGGGGTTCCGACGCTCAACGCGCCCGCCAACGGCGGCGAGGTTTCGACCTCCCGGCCAGACCTCGTGGTCAATAACCCAACGGTGTCGGCCAACGCCGGAACGATCGAGATCCAGTATCAGATCGACGATGACGTCAATCTTTCGAGCCCCACGCTCATTAAGGTGGCGCTAAACCAAAGCAGCGGGACCACCACAGGTAATTACGCCGGCACGCTAACCCCAGGAACGACCTATGGCTGGCGTGTCCAAGCCACCAACGGTACCGTGTCTAGTGGTTGGTCGCCGATCTGGACCTTTACAGTGGTGGAGGGAAATCGCACAGCAGATCCGACGCCGGGTCAGGCGCTTCCGCTGCCGGACGAGTACTCGGTCGTCCTGGCTCTGGCGGCAGAACGACCGGACTTGCTGGCGGATTCCTGCCAACCAGAGTATGGAGGTCCTTACGCGACTGGCACCTGGGAGTTCCTGGACATCTTGGTCGAACGGCTCCGAGCGAAAGACACCCGCTGGGGCTATAACTGCAAACGTGGCAACTGTAACGACGTCTCACTCGACGTGGTCGACTACCACTGGGGCGCCGGCGAGAGTCAAAACAGCACGCAGGTGTACATCATCGACGTGATTGGCGGCCACTGTGGTCCGGACCCTGGGGCGGCCTGGATCGATCAGACCGACGCGACGTCCGACCACGGCGACATCGGTCGCTGGACATACCCACGTTAGTCACCACAGACGCAGTGGCGGAGGGATCACCGCGATCTCTCCGCCCCTTTCATGGCTGACACCTTCTACCGCTGGTTCTCCGAGCGGCGCCTCACCTCCTTTGGGAGCGCCCGTCGGGGCCGTATCGAACGATCGCGCCTCGCCCTCCTCCAATCCGCCATCACGCCTCCGGGAGACATGCTGGAAATCGGTCCAGGCACCGGTTCGCTGGCGGCCGGGGCGCTCGCTGCCGGCTGGTCCTATCGCGCCATCGAGGCCAGTGCGACCCTCGCCAGGGAACTGCGTGAGAAAGGCCTGGACGTCACCGAGGCGTGGGCGCCCCCCATCGCGGCCGACGACGCCAGTTGCGACGTTGTGTACGCCGACCAGGTGCTCGAACACATGAGCGGCATCGATGCCGCGCGTGAGTTCGTCGCCGAGGCGCTCCGGGCACTCCGCCCGAATGGCGTCTGCTTCATCGTCGTACCCGATTACCTGAAAGAGCGGACATTCTTCTGGGACGTCGACTACACCCACAATTTCGTGACCACCGAGCGTCGGGTGCGGCAGCTGCTCTACGACGGGGGCTTCGAAGTCGAGCAGGTCGTCAGGAGCATTGGAGACGCGACCGGCCTCGCGCGTGACGCGCTGGCCGCAGGGGCCCTTCTCGTGAACATCCCTGGCGTCAACGCGCTCAGCCGCTACACCGGAACCGAAGATCTGCTCTTCCGGATTCGCAAGAACCTCTTCGAGACCCTTACCTTCGTGGCGCGGAAGCCCACCGTCTAGCTGCAGGCGATCCTTCCATGTGGCGCTCGGTCTGGTTCCGCGGCGCCATCAGCCTCACCGTCCTTGCGTATCTGGTGTCGCGCATCGACATGGGCGCGGCATTGGCCGCCCTCGTCCAGGTCAACCTCGGCTATCTGGCAGTCGTCCTCCTGCTCGTCGGCCTCGACCGGGCCGTGATGGTCGCCCGCTGGCTGGTCGTGCTGCGAAGCAGCGGCAACGAGACGCCGCTCAAGTCCGTCGCCTGGATCTTCCTGGTCAGCTCGTTCATCGGGAGCGCCCTGCCGGCCAGCATCGGCGGCGACGCCGCGCGCGCCTACACCCTGGCCCGCCGTACCGACGACGCGAGCGAGGCAGTGGCGTCGGTGGCCGTCGACCGGCTGTTCGGTATCCTCTCCCTGGCGATACTGGCCGGCCTGGGCGCAACCGTCTGGCAAACGCCGGTCAACCTGCCGGTTGGCCTCATTCGGCTGGCTGCACTCCTCCTCATCGGCGCAGGCGCCTGCTTGTTCTGGTCGGATCTGTGGGCCCGCACGTTGGTGCCGAAGCGCTGGCACGCCACCCACCTTGGGCAGTCGCTGCTCGGGATAGCCGACGCCCTGGCCAGATATCGGCAACGCGGTACGGCACTGCGGGGCGTACTCGCGCTGTCGGCACTCGTGCAGCTGCTCCGGATCTCGCAGGCCTACCTGCTCGGTCTCGGCTTGGGCCTAGACGTCGCATTTGGCTACTACCTGCTGTTCATGCCGATCGGTCTGCTGATGCTGCTACTCCCGGTCTCGGTGGCCGGGTTTGGGTTGCCTCAAGGTGTCATCGTCTGGCTCCTGCGGCCCCAGGGGGTGGCCGACAGCCTGTCGTTCGCACTCTCGACGCTGATCGTGCTGACCGGCCTGGTCGGCAACCTGCCGGGTGCCTGGCTTTACGCGCGCCGTAAAGAGCGATAAAATAGGGGTTTAATGGCACAGGTTTACGCCGCCAAGTACCTCGCCCGCGCCGCCGCCTCCGCTCCCCGCGACCTGGCCAACGCCGCGCTCGCGAAGTTCAAGGCCATTCATCCGACAGTCCTCATCTACCACTGCACGTTTGTCTGCGATGCGCGCTGCGAAATGTGCAGCAACTGGAAACGGGGCGACCGGAAGAGCGACATGACGCTCGAGGAGATCGAGCGCGCCTTCAGTTCCCCGTTCTGGCGCTACATCGAGAACGCAAACGTATCGGGCGGCGAACCAACAACCCGCAACGATCTGGTGGACATCTGTCGGATCATGCTCGACAAGCTTCCCCGCATGCGGAAGTTCGGTCTGAATACAACCGGCCTGACCCCGCACCGCGCCATCCCGATGCTGACCGACATCGTGAAGATGTGCGCCGAGCGGGACATCATCTTCAGCTTCCGAGTCTCGATCGACGGCGTCGGCGAGATGCACAACGAGGTGCGTCAGGTGCCGCGCGGTTTCGACAAGGCCAACGAGACCATCCGCGCCATGCAGGCGCTCCAGAAGGACTACCCGTTCAACTTCGGCATCTCGACCACGATCTTCGGTCAGAACCTCGACGACGCGGAGAACATCCTGAACTGGGCCCGCGGCGAGAACCTCGACATCGTGTTCAACATGGTGCGATTCACCGATTCGATGCTCGGCAACAGCGACCTGGCCGAGAGCTGCACGCCGGTCGGTGAAGAAGAGGAGCGGATGCGGCAGTTCTTCCTCGACCGGGTACGGATCGACCCGCTGCTCGACGGGCAGAACTATATCTACATGCACTACGCCGACATGATCGCCAACGGGTATCACCGGCTAGCACCCTGCCCCTTCCAGACCCAGGGCATCATGCTGAACCCAGACGGCGGGCTGTTTTTCTGCGAAAACAGTGAGATCGTCGGCAACGTACGGGACACCGACCCGGGCGAGATCTACTTCAGCCCGGAGAGCCAGGCACACCGCGAGGCGATCAAGAATGAGCAGTGTCCCACCTGTCTCAGCCCGTGCCAGATGAACGTGGCCGCCATCAAGCAGGTGGTGCCCTACGCGAAGTTCCTGGCCCGCGCCTCACGCGAGAAACGGAAGCATCAACGAGTCGCTGCGGCGGCGCGGTCGGCGACAAGCTAAGGTCGCGAGGAGTTCGGCGCCTCTCAGCGCCCGCGCCGCTCGGCTTTGCCTGAGCAGGCCAGGACAAGGCCGGTAAGTCGCTGTGCACGAGCAGCCATCGCTCTGCTACCGGCGGTCACTTCCTCGCGAACGCCATCAGATGCCACCCGAACCGCCTGACCAGCGGTCTCGGAATCAGGTTGAATCCACTCACGAACACACCGTTGTAGGCGGCCGCACGCCAGCCCTTGTGCAAGCGTGATCGGACCGGGAACCGCTCGGGCACGACCCGCCGGTCGGCGAAGCCGTCGAGGAGACGATGAAATTCCGAAATCGAGTACTTCTCGAGCACCGGCGCGTCGGCATGCTCGAGCCCGACCCCCATCAGGGCAGACATCGCATTGAGCCAGGACACGCGGTTGTACACCATGAAGATCGCCTGTCCGCCCGGCGTCAACACCCGTCGGCATTCCTCCACCATCCGCCGGACATCGGCCGTGTACTGCAAGACCCCATGCGCATAGACCACGTCGAACGACGCGTCGTCGAACTGCAGCGCCTCGCCGTTGCCAACCCGGAGGTCACCCTGGCCAGCAAGCCCATGCAGGTCGAAGTTCTGCCTGGCCAGCTCGATCGATCGCTCGGCGAGATCAACGCCCGTGACGTCGGCGCCACCCCGCGCGAACCGCAGCAGATCGGTACCGATGCCGCACCCAACCTCCAGCAACCGCTGGCCGGTAAAGCCACCGAAATCGACTAATCGAGGCAAGTAGTGGAGCTTGTCGAACCGGTAGTCATCGAGGTCGTCGAAGAACTCACGGGTGCCGACCGGATGGTCCGTCATCTCGAGATCGTGAATCCGTTCGTTCCAGTAGGCGGCGATCTGGTCGATCATCGGGGCGTAGAATAGCAGCGTCTTGATACGGGACCTACGCACCTTAGCCGACACCGAGTTCGACCTCCTCGTCGTCGGCGCCGGCATCTACGGAGCGGCCATCGCCTGGGACGCGGCTCAGCGCGGACTCACGGTGGCGCTGATCGACCGCGCCGACTTCGGTGGCGGCACGTCGGCCAACAGCATGAAGACGGTGCACGGCGGGGTCCGATCACTTCAGACCGGCAATCCGGCCGAGCTCAGGCTCTTCGTGCGTGAGCGCCGCGCGCTCTCCAGAATCGCGCCGCATCTCGTACATCCGCTCCCGTTCGTGGTGCCGACCTACGGAGGTCTGACCCGTCATCCGCTGGCGATGCAGGCTGCGTTTAAGCTCTACGACTTCCTCTCGAGCGACCGGAACGCACAGCTCGATCGCACCAGGCACCTTCCACCCAGTCGGCGCATCACTCGGGACGAGTGCCTCGCTCTGAACCCCTTGATCGATCCGGAGGGCGTAACCGGCGGCATCGTCTGGCACGACTGCCAAATGTATAACCCTGACCGGGTAGTACTCGCCTTCGTACAGTCGGCAGCCGCGGCCGGCGCCAGTGTCGCGAACTACGTTGACGCGACGGGCTGGCTCGGGGCCGGGAAACAGATCACTGGTATGCGGGTGGAAGACCGGCTCGGCGCGGGCAGGTTCGACATCCGCGCCAGACTTGTGGTCAATGCCGCCGGCCCGTGGAGCCCGCAGCTCACGGCTACCCTGCCACCGGCGCTCGCTGCGGGACGTCCACCCGGCTTCTCCAAGGCGATGAACCTGGTGACCCGGTCCGTCGGGACACGAGAGGCGGTGGGAGGTGTCGCGAACGGTCGATTCCTGTTCATCGCTCCCTGGCGAGGCGTGTCCATCGTTGGCACGAGTCACGAACCGTACGCGGGCTCTCCGGGCTCGCCGCCGATCAGTGACGACGACGTCACCCGCTTCCTGACCGAGGTCCGGCAGGCATTCCCGCGGGCCGGATTGGGACATGACGATGTGCGGCTCGTCCACCGGGGCCTGCTGCCATCAGCCGACCCCGAGGGAGAGACGCTCTCTAAGCAGAGCCTGGTGCGCGACCACCGCCAGGACGGCACCCCAGGCCTGATGAGCGCCATCGGCGTGCGCTACACCACCGCACGAGCCACGGCCGCCGAGGCCACCGACCTGGCTCTCAAGATCCTGGGCCAGACACCGCGTCCTTCGCAGACCGCGACCACGCCGCTCGCCGGTGGTGACCTCGACGACTGGGACAGCTTCCTCGACACCGCGGTGCCGTCGGACGTCCCGCTCGCCCGGGCCGACCGACGACGCCTGGCAGCCACCTACGGCACCGGCTGCCACATGCTGATTGAGGCGCTAACCGCCGACCAGGAGCTGGCATCGCCTCTCTCCGGCACCTGCCCAGTAACCCACGGCGAGATCGCGCATGCCGTGCGAACGGAGATGGCGGTGGCGTTGTCAGATGCGGTGCTCCGGCGGACCGAAGCCGGGTCTGCGGGACATCCCGGGCCAGAGGCGCTTAAGAAAGCTGCCGACGTCATGGGCGCGCTGCGCTCTTGGTCGTCAGAGGAACGAGCGGCCCAGATTGCTGAGGTCGAGCGTCACTACAGGCTGAACGCCTGAGGCTCAGTCCAGCCAGGCTTGCGCCCAGCGCTCAAGCACCATGAAGCAGAACAGCTGATGGGCGTAATTCTCGCGCCCCGCCACATGCTCGTCCATCATCCGCGTGACCAGCGCCGGCTCCAGCCACCCGCGGCGCGCGACGCGATCCGGCGCGAGCAGGTCCCGCATCAGCGGCGCCCAGTCGTCCCGTAGCCACTGCTTCATCGGGATCGAGAATCCCTCCTTGCCGCGGGTCAGGATCGCCTCCGGCAAGCGGTCTCGCATGGCGGCCTTCAAGACATGCTTACGCTGACCCTGGTGAAGCTTCAGGGTCCCCGGCATGGAGAAAGCGAGCTCCATCACATCTACGTCCAAGAACGGTGCCCGCGTCTCGAGGGAGGTCGCCATGCTCATCCTGTCGACCTTCGCCAGGATGTCATCGTTCAAATACACCTGCAGGTCGGCGTAGAGTTGGCGATTGAGCAGATCATCGGTGTGCGCCCCACGAAGATGGCGCCGGATCGGAGCGTAGACGTCGCTCGACAGGAGCGCATCTTGGAGCGCTGGGGTGTAGAGTCGGCGCTTCACTCCCACATCCAGGAAGGTCATCCAGCGATAGTGCGCGATCGCACTCGGTGCGGTGGCAAGGCCCAGCGTGAAGCGGCGAAGTTTGTTGACCAGTCCCTTCTTCTTCTCGCTCGGAGGCAGCAGGGCGGTTACCGATGACAGGAGCGGCATCGCCGCGTCGGGCACAACGAGCGCCACCTGTCGCGCCAGCGCCTCGGCCTCATACGCGTCGTAGCCGGCGAAGAGCTCGTCTCCTCCGTCACCGGACAACGCTACCGTCACATGCTCCCGCGCCACCTGGGAGACCAGGTACGTCGGAAACAGTGACACGTCACCAAATGGCTGGTCGAAGTGGGTGACGAGTTGGTCGAACAGCGCTAACAGATCCGGCTCGACCATTCGTTCGTGATGGTCGGTGCCAAAAGCCGACGCCACTTCTCTGGCGTAGGGCAGCTCGTTGTAGCTCGCCGCCTCGAACCCCATGCTGAAGGTCTTGACCCGGTCACCCTGCCCTGCCGCATCGGCCATCAGCGACACGACCGCACTCGAGTCGATCCCACCCGACAGGAAGGCGCCCAGCGGCACGTCGGACATCATCTGTCCCGCCACCGCCCGCCCCAACGCTTCGTGAAGCGCATCAGCCGCCTCGGCCTCGTCCCAGCGCCGCACCTCAATCGCGGCGGCATCCCAGTAGCGCTCGACACGCACCGCCCCACGCTCGTAGAGCAAATAGTGAGCGGGCGGCAGCGCCCGGACCTCGCTGAAGATCGTGCGCGGGGTCAGGACGTACTCGTAGGTCAGGAATTGGTCGAGTGCCTCGAGATCGACCTGCCGCGAGACCTCGGAACGAGTAAGCAACGCCTTGATCTCAGACCCGAACAGGAACTGCGCCGGCGTCTGTGAGTAGTAGAACGGCTTCTCTCCCGCGCGATCTCGGCCACAAAACAACCGCCGGGCACCCTCGTCCCAGAGCGCGAACGCGAACATCCCGCGGAGCCGCCCGAGGATCTCGACACCGAACGCCTCATAGCCATGCACCAACACCTCGATATCGGACCGACTCCGAAACCGGTGCCCCCTGGCCTCGAGTTCCGACCGCAGTTCGAGGTGGTTGTAGATCTCGCCATTGGCTACGAGATGAATCGTCCTGTCCTCGTTCGAGAACGGCTGCTGCCCCCCGTCCACGTCGATGATGGAGAGCCGACGCATCCCCAGTCCGACACCGGCTCCGAGGTGCAATCCTTCATCGTCCGGTCCTCGGTGACGGAGCGCATCGACCATCCGCCGGAACGCGTCCTGGTCCACGGGGTGGGCTAGGTCTCGTTCGACGATGCCGGCAATACCGCACATGGCTAGGAGGGTAACAAAGAGGACGGCCGCGCTTCGCGGCTGGCCGGACCGAAAGAACACCCGATGGTACAATGCGGAAGAACGCCAGCGCCAGCCAGCGCCAGGCATCTCACACATCCCATCGATGGTCCACTTACCTGCCGTGTCAACCGCGTCGCCGACCCTAGTCTACCGGTGCGCCTTCATTGCGGGTCTAGCCTTAACGGCGGCCTGCGGTCCAACGGTCGGCGACACCTCAGAGACCGCGCCGATCCAACCGGCCTCGGCCGCGGTAGCCCCTGACGGGGTTGCCGCCGTCACCGGAGGACATACCCGGGCTGTCTGGATTCAGGACCAGGGCGATGGTACCGACATCCTCGGATTCGGTAATCAGGTAACGATCGTCGGCTTCGACAGCGATGACGGACAGGGGGAACGGGCGATCGTGGCCGCTGCGGGAACGTTTGCCAAGCCGCTATTCACCCGCAATGGCGACCGGATCATCTATGCCGACCGGACCAATGACGCGGTGCGGGTCGTAGGTTTCGATGGCACGGACGACCGTCGCGTCACCACCGGCTTCCCCCTTGCCACCTGGATCGATCCAGAGATCGGCATCGAGTGGGTGTACGTCGGTACCGCGCCGCAAGGCACCGACCCGGAATCGTATGGCCAGGTCCACCGGCACCAGATCGACCAGCCAGACCAGACGGAACTTGTCTGGGACCGCAGGTCGGTCAGTGGCGACAGCTTCCAGGTGTCACGGGACGGCCGTCTCGCCGGCGCCCTCGCGCGGTGGCCCGAGGCCGGGCTGCTCGAACTGCCCAACGGCGAGTGGCATCCGCTGGGCGAAGGCTGCTGGACCTCTCTAGCGGCCGACGACAGCGGGCTGTTCTGGTATTTCGACGGCCAGCATCGAAATCTCACCATCGTGGACAACGACGCCGATGACCGCTGGACCGTCAACATCAACAGCGCCCCGGGCATCGACGGCTTCGAGGTCTACCATCCACGCTGGTCGAATCATCCGCGTTTTCTGGTCATGACAGGGCCCTACACGGAGGGGGGCGGCGGCAACAAGATCCGCGGCGGCGGCCAAGGGGTGGAGATTCACCTGGGCCGCTTCTCTGCCGATCATCGCCGGGTGGAGGCCTGGACCCGGATCTCGACCAACGACGTCGCCGACTTCTACCCTGACGTGTGGATTGCACCGGACGTCACCGTGCCGACGAGCCCCACGACGGCTGCCGGCGAGGGCGTGGTCGATGCCACAGCCGACGCTCCGATCGTGGTGGAGGTACGGGTCACCCAATCGGTGCCCCTACCCTCGCCAGCCGATATCGCCCCGTACCGCAACGGGCTTCTCGTCCTGGAGTACGACGTCGTCGAGATCATTGAAGGGGCCTACTCGGAGGACACCGTACTCGCCGCACACTGGATCATCGCGGACGGAGAGACGCTCGTCGCGGCTCGTCGCCCTGCTGGAACAACGCTCCGACTTCGCCTCGAGCCCTACACCGCGCACCCCGAGCTCGAAGGTGAGCGCCTGGTGATGAACAGCGACCGCTTTGATCTCCCTCTGCTCTACGACGTCGCCTCGGATCCACGGTAATGGGTCTCAGCAGCGCCAGGACCCGGCTCCTGAGGGTGACGGGCGCCGGAGCATCGGCGTCTATCCTGTGGGCTGGATGCGGCGGCGGGACACCTCTCGATGAGCTGCTGCCTTCGTTTCGGTCCGAACTGACCCGGCTGGCGCAAGACGCCACGCAGAGGCCTGGCGGGGCCGTAATCGGCGTCGACGGCTGGCATTTTCACGGCCCGGAACTCGCTGACGTGGGTGCGCCGCCGCGCCGGCCTGATGCGGCGACCCGTACCGTTCTCGACGTGAAAGCGCAGCTCGATTCTGTCGGTGTCGAGTTGTTGCTGGTGCCAATCCCGTCCAAGTCGATCATCTTTCCCGAAAAAGTGGCCTCCGAACTTGAGATACCGATTCCCGTTCCACGATTTGACCCGGAGTTGCAAGCCGTCTACGAAACACTGCGAGCGGCCGGCGTCGAGGTGCTGGATCTAACCCGACGGTTTATTCGGGAACGGTTCCATCCGGAAGGTCCACTATTCTGTCGCACCGACCGTCACTGGTCGGGCACCGGCTGCACCGAGGCTGCAGCTGCTATCGGGGAATGGGTCCGGGACCGCGCGTGGTTCGACGAGCTGACGACCGAGGCGTTCGGCGCGGCCTGGTACAGCACGGCCATCGAGGGTGACCTGGCCACGACAGACACGTCCGAGCGTGAGGAACTGCGGCTCCGGGGGATCGTCAGGAGCACGACCGAGGGGCCTGTCTCCCCGGCACCGGACCGTGCGAGCCCGATTATCCTGCTGGGCGACAGGCACTCGCTGATCTTCCATTCGGGCGTGGGCATCGAGGTGCGCGGGGCCGGTCTGCCCGAACAGCTAGCTTTCGAGTTGGGTGCGGCGGTGGACCTGGTAGCGGAAGCGGACGACTTGGGTACTGCCCGTGGGCGTCAGCGCCTGTCCGACCGAGCGGGAACCGAAGAAGGTTTTTGGGCGTCCAAGCGACTAGTGATCTGGTGCTTCGCGTCCAGCAGCCTCGCCAACGACCAGGGATGGACCCCGACTCGGCTCGTCCCAGAGGCCTAGCGAATCTCCGGGACCGTGTCCCGAACCAAAAAACGAAAGGTGGCGAACGCACCCACCACAGTGGCGCCCTTCGGACGAATCATCTTCCGGCGGCTGCAGCAGCGTTTCGGTACAATGCACACATCGAACGTCGAGGCCCCATCGATGCGTTGCTTACTCCCCGAGTGTCAGGGTACCGCCACGAACGTGGCCGTCCACGCCAGGGTCGCGCCATGCGTCTAAGTCGGCGGCGTGTACTCCAGGCCGGCTTGACTCTGGGCGGCCTAGCGGCAACGTCACGGCTGACCGCGGCATCAGCTGCGCTCAGGGCTCAGACCCGCTGCCTGGTCGGCGATCTGAACATCGAGATCCGACGACTCCTCGACGACCCAATCATCTACCCCGATCTCGACGGCGGCATCGGCACCAATATCCAGGGACCATCGCTCATCGAGGTCCCGGACTGGGTGCCCCGCCCCCTGGGCCGTTACTACCTGTATTTCGCCGACCACAAGGGCTCGTATATCCGACTGGCGTTTGCCGACGAGCTTGACGGCCCTTGGTCCATTCACCCTCCAGGGGCGCTCGACCTGGATCGGTCGCATTTCCTGGCCACTCCGGCGCCGGTGTCGGACGAAGAGCGTGCCCGCCTGGAGGCGGCACCATCACGCGGCGAGGGCGTCCCCTCAGCGCTCTTCACCGCTACCCAGCCGCACCTAGCCTCGCCCGACGTACATGTGCGGCGGGACCGGCGGCAGATCGTGATGTACTACCATGGGCTTGAGGGCCTGAGCCTTCAACGCACACGCGTGGCCACGTCTCCTGACGGACTGCGCTTCACTGCCAGGCCGGAGCTGCTCGGCCGCTCCTACTTCCGCGCGTTTCCCTACCGCGGGTACTGGTATGCCCTATCCATGCCGGGCGTCATCTACCGCTCCAGGGACGGCTTGAGCGGCTTCGAGGAAGGTCCGACACTGTTCGAGCCGACGATGCGCCATGCAGCCGTCCTGCGACGCCGCAACCGGCTGTTCGTGTTCTGGTCCAACGTGGGCGATAACCCGGAACGGATCCTGCTCAGCACGATCGAGCTCTCGGACGACTGGCGAAACTGGACGGCCGAGGGCCAGCGTGAGGTCCTGCGGCCGGAATGGGCCTGGGAGGGTGCCGAGCTTCCGCGCGATCCGTCTGTCCGTGACGCCATCAACATCCGGGTGAATCAGATCCGCGACCCGGCAATCTACGTCGAGAATGACCGGGTCTACCTGCTCTACTCGGTCGCGGGCGAAGCGGGCATCGGGATCGCTGAGCTCAGCCTACGCTGCTGACCTACCCCCGTGCAGGTCCCAGAGAACCTCTCGGACCATGCTTCGATCCGGTGGCCCGGGTGACGACACGGGGCATCTAGAAGTCGGTCCGACGCAGAACCCAGGTTGGGAGCGAGCGGATAATCAACATCACCAGGCGCCAGACCGGCGGAACATAAGCCACGCTCGCCCCACGGTCGATCGCCCGCAGGACTGCGCGCGCCGCCTCATCAGGTCCAACCGCGAAGGGCGGCTCGTCGAGCGCTGCCGTCATGTTCGTCCGGACAAACCCCGGCTTGATCAGCACCGTCCGCAGCCCGGCCTCTCGATACCGCAGGTCCACCCCTTCGAGATAGCTCGACAGGCCGGCCTTGGCGGCCCCGTAGAGCACCACCTTTTTTCTGGCGCGATCACCGGCGACCGAGCTAAAGACGCAGAGCGTTCCGCCCCCATCGGCGAGAAGCCGCGTCCGCACCTGTTCGCAAAATTCAACGGTGTTCGCGAAATTCACCGACAGCACTCTCTGGCGAAGTACCGCGTCTGCCTCCAGTGACTCCTGCGTACCAAACAAGCCGGCGGTCACCACGACGGTATCGACGCCCTCAAGCCCGGCCCACGCCGCGTCGAGGGCAGCCTCGAACCCGGAGGGGCTCTCCAGATCGCAGCACGCGGCCCCCACGGACCCGGACGCGCCACGCGCGGTAAGATCGGCCGCCGTCACCTCAAGTGCTGACTCGTCTCGCCCGAGCAGGAAGAGTTGATCGCCCCGTTCGACCATCAGACGAGCTAGGGAGCGCCCCATCCCCCGCGTCGCACCGATCAGGAGCGCCTTCATGTCGGATCTCCAAACAGCCGCACCGACAAAGCACTCCGGATCCGCGCCTCCGGATCCCAGTGGCGCCGCACCGCCTGCCACGCTGGGAGGCGTGGCTCCATGGCCCGAAAGTGCTCCGGGCGGGTCAGGGTGTCCTTCGCGAGATAGACCCGTCCACCCACGCCGGCGACAAAGTCGTTCATGGCATCCACCGCGACTTGGGTGCGATCCGTGATCGGCAGATCAACGGCGATCGAGAGTCCCGCCTTCGGAAACGACAGCATCCCCTTACCCTCTCCTCCGAAGTCTTTCAGCACACAGAGCAACGGCACCGCCCCCCGTTGCACCATGATGTCGAACACCCGCCGGCAACCCTCGACGCCCGCGCTCGTCGGCAGCACGACCTGATACTGGGTAAACCCGGCCCGCGGATAAAGCCGGTTCAACCAGCCCACCACGTCCAGAGGATAGAAGAACGCGTCGGGATGAACGATGCCACGACGATACAGCCGCCGGCTCCAGTATCTCGCGATGTTGGCTAGCCGCATCGTCGTGCCTGAGATGAGCGGAAACACGAACGGGACCGCAGGCGGAAACCGGGGCGCGGGGAGCCGAGAAGGCGCCTCGCCAGGGTCGGCACGCCGTCCCCGCTCGACCACACCTCGCCCGAACGCGCTTCCCCCGGCCAGCAGATCGATCCAGGCCAAGGTGTGCGGCCACTCGGAACCAGCCGACCGAAGCGCCTCGACAGTCGACTCGAGGTCACCGTACCCCTGCGACTCGGCCAAGACCCAGCCCGATGGCAACGGCCGCAGCTGAAACTCCACCTCGAGCAGATGTCCGGTCAACCCCATGCCGCCGAGCGTCGCTCGAAAGAGCTCCGGCTCCTCGTCCTCCGAAACCTCGAGAATACGTTCGTCGGCAACCCGCATTCGGACCGCACGCACGTGCTCTCCGAAGCATCCCTCGCTGTGATGGCTCTTCCCGTGCACATCGGCCGCCACCATGCCGCCTAGCGTCACTTGCTGGGTGCCCGGCGACGAGGGCACGCTCCAGCCCCGAGGCCAAAATACGCGATTGAGTGTGGCCAGCGACACCCCGGCTTCGGCCCGCACAATCCCGCGCTCGGCATCGAACCAGCAGAGGCGGTCCGCCGCGGTAGTCACCGCGAGGGTGCCGTCGATCGTGCCGGGCAGCGAAGCATCGCCGTAGGACCGCCCTAGCCCCCTCGACAGCGTCGCCCCTCGCGTGATCGCTTCAAGGTTCTCAGAACGGCGGTGACGCGCCACGACCACCGGATGCCTGCCCCATCCACTCAACGCCCCCCGCTGTCCTTCCACCGTCATACCTGGTTCCGTCGCACCATTTACGGTGTGGGTCGCATCTGGCCGGGAAGGTCGCGGTGATCAGGATCGAGCGAGGACAGATTCCGCAGCGACTGTCCCTCAAGGTACTCCATGGTAATGAACAGCCGACGGTTCGCCTCGTCCACATCGAGGACCGTGCAAATGTTGGGGTGCCTTAGTAACGAGGCAAGGCGGGCCTCCCGCTTGAAGCGGCGGAGCGCGACCCGCTCCCTCGCCATCGACGGCTTCAGCATCTTGACCGCTACGGCGTCTGGCAGACGGGTGTCCCGGACTTTGTGGACCTCGCCCATGCCCCGACTGCCGAGCATGGCAATGAGGTAGTAGTGTCCGATCTGCTGCCCGATCATCAGACGATTGATCCAGAGCGCCGTCCAGGCGCCTCGCTGGAGGAAGGGGCCATTCTACTGCACCGCACCACCGCCACTCGCCGTTCGCGTTTGTCTTGCGCGAGTGGCTTCACAGCGAGCTGTTCGGCAAGATGGGCCCGTTGGTTGTAGGCGCCGAGACACCGGGAGGTACCTCCGCCGGCTGGCGGACCGGACCGACTGCCCCACTAGAGTGTGTCGGAGGGCTCGGGAACGGTCGGCTCACGTGAGCGGAGCACCTTAGCGGGAACACCCGCGGCGATCACGAGCGGCGGGATTTGTCCGCGCACCACCGCGCCGGCGCCGATAATCGCGTCGTGGCCCACCGTGGCGCCATCGGAGATCACGACGTGGGCACCCAACCAGACGTTGTCGTCCACCTCGATCCCCTGTGCCACACGTCCCTGGTCGAGCACCGGGATATCGGTGCGGTCGTGCAGGTGGTCCCCCCCCACCAGGTAGGTGTAGGCCGCGACCAGCGTGTTCTTCCCTAGGCGCACGTGGCCGCCGGAGAAGATCTCGCAGTTGAACCCAATATTGGCCCGATCGTCGACCTCGATGTCGCCGTTCTTGCAGCTCAGGATCGTGTTGCGCCCGACGAAGACACCGTTGCCGATCGTAATCCCGTCGTTGTCGTTGCCCTTGGCATCGAGCAAACAGTTGTCGTCGATGTAGACGTCGTCGCCGATCCGGATCTTGTGGGGGTGCCGGAGGATGACGTTCTGCCCGAAAACAACATTACGGCCGACGCGTCCCAGTAACAGCGGATACAGCTTCGAGCGCAGGAACAACCCGGGAGCCCCGGGCAGCCACGAGCACAGGTTCATCACCGTCTCGTAGCGCATCAGCGCCACCAATCCTGGCCGTCCGACCGCCAGCGTCGCGTAGCGCTGAACCTTGCTCTGCCCGGGCGCGAACAGTTCCTCTTGAATGACGGTGATCTTGCGCGGCGATGGCGGGGTAGCGGGGTCGGCGCCGGCGCTGGAAGAATCTGGAGCCACGACGGTGTTCGCGGGCGGAAGCGGACACCGAACCCCCCTCCCGGCCGACGTGAGCGGAGTATATCACGCACGTGATATCCTCTTTCTTTACTTCGAGATCCGGGGGAACACACTCATTATGATCGCGTCCGACGTTCACCTGGCCGAGGGCGTCGAGATCCGCCATCCCGACCTCGTGAATCTCTACGGATGCGAGGTGGGCACGGGCACCCGTATCGGCACATTCGTCGAGATCCAGAAGCGAGCCACCATCGGCCAGCGCTGCAAGATTTCGTCGCACAGCTTCATCTGCTCGGGCGTCACCATCGAAGACGAGGTCTTCATCGGCCACGGCGTAATGTTTACCAACGATCTGTTCCCGCAAGCGACCTCCGACGATGGCGCGCTCCAGACCGAGACCGATTGGCACGAGATCCCGACCCGCGTCTGCCGCGGAGCCTCTGTCGGCAGCAATGTCACCATCCTGGCCGGAGTCACCGTTGGCGCCGAGGCCCTGATCGGCGCCGGCGCGGTCGTCACCCAGGACGTACCCCCCCACTCCATCGTGACCGGCGTGCCCGCCCGCGTGGTGGGCGACACCCGAGAACGAGGCCCCCGCCCGACCGGCGAGACCCCGGTCTGACCATGGTCGGCGTAGGCGTCATCGGATACGGCTACTGGGGCCCCAACCTCGTCAGAAACTTCAGCGAGGCTGCCGGCTCACGGGTCCTGGCGGTCAGCGATCTCTCTAGCGAGCGGCGGGACCGCGTCGAAGCACGCTATCCCGGTATCCGAACCACGAGCGATGCCAGCGACCTCATCACCGATCCCCAGATCGACGCCGTAGTGATCGCCACTCCTGTTTCCACGCATTTCGATCTGGTCAGGCAGGCACTCGAGGCGGGCAAGCACGTCTGGGTCGAGAAACCGCTCGCCGCCACCAGTGACGAAGCGCGCCGGCTCCGGGACACCGCGGTCGCGCGACGGCGGACGCTGATGGTGGACCACACCTTTGTCTACACCGGCGCGGTCCGCAAAATCGCCGGCCTGGTCAAAGAAGGACGACTCGGCGATCTCTACTACTACGACTCGGTACGGGTGAATCTCGGACTGTTCCAGCCAGACGTCGACGTGATGTGGGACCTGGCGGTCCACGACCTCTCGATCATGGACTATGTGCTCGATGCGAGACCCCGTGCCATCTCGGCCATCGGCAGCGCCCATGTCCCGGGCCGCACCGCCAACGTCGCTTACTTGACCTGCCTGTTCGACGACAGTCTCATTGCCCACTTCCACGTCAACTGGTTAGCTCCGGTCAAGGTGCGGCGAACCCTGATCGGAGGCGCTCGCCAGATGATCGTCTACGACGATCTCGAGCCGAGCGAGAAAGTGCGCGTCTACGATAAGGGCATCACCGTGGATCCTGGCCCCGAAGGCCGCTACGAGATGCTCGTGAGCTACCGGACGGGCGACATGTGGGCGCCACAACTGGAGACCACCGAAGCGCTCAGCCGAGCCGCCACCCACTTCCTCGAGTCGATCGAGACTGGCTGCGAGCCGCTCACCGGCAGCGGGGCGGGTCTCCGCGTGATCAGCATGCTTGAGGCCGCTAGCCAGTCGATGGCCCAACAGGGGGCGCTCGTCGAGCTTCCTCGAGGAGACGACGACTGACCATCGCCCAACTCACGCTCGCCCCGTCTCATCATCCGGACTGGTACCACGAGTCGATCCCGGCCCATATTCCTCTCCCCTCTTCTCCAGACCGCACGTCCCTCCCTGGCACCGCCGTGCTCTGGGGAGACCGGGGCGACGGCCCGGAACCGCTGATCTCGATAGACGCCGGCCAAACCCACAGTCGCTTCGACTGGGATCGCTGGTCAACCCTGGTGCGAACCGAGCGCTACACCACACAGGCCCGACCGCTCTACACCCGTCTACCGTTCCACTATCACCGTATTCCCGGGACGCTGCGACGCCTGGCTGCCAAAGCTCTGCTCTCGGGTCAGGCGCCCAGCGTCGACAGCAACTCGTTCCCGGCCTTCCCGATCGAGCAAGGACTCGAGTTGGTTGCCCACCTACTCGACCCGCCGGCCGCGCCATCGTCTCCCCCGGTGGTCCTGACCCACGACATAGATACCGGCGCAGGGTTCGGCTGGGTACGCCAAACGGCCGAGATCGAGTTCGCGCACGGATTCCATTCCACTTGGCACGTGGTCGGACAAGGAGTTCCACCCGACTACGCGGTCCTCGACTGGCTGGTCGAGCGGGGCTGCCAAGTGGGCCTGCACGGTTACAACCACGACAATAAGCTCGCGTTCTTGCCAGCGGACCAGATCCGTCGTCGGTTCGACGCCTGCCGCCCACTGATCGACCGCTACGGCATCACCTGTTTCCGGTCTCCATCCTGGTTTCGCAGTCCGATGCTGTTTGAGGTGGCGCGCGACTACATCCAGGTCGACTACAGCCGTCTGGACACCGACCGCTCCTGCCCAGGCGGCCGCGGCGGCTGTCTCTGGACACGCCCGTTCACCCATGACGGGCTCACCCACGTCCCCACCACCGTTCCGTTCGAGGATCCACTCTACTGGGGCGAATCGCCCGAGTCGCTGGTCGACTACTGGCGCCAGAAACTCGAGTGGCTCCGTGCCTGCCATGGGGGCATCGTCGTCAACACTCATCCGGAACCGCAGTTCAGCGGGAATGCTAGAATGCTCGCCGCCTACGACAAGCTTCTCGATCTGCTGGCCGAACAGCAGAAACCTCGGGTTCCTGCCTAGCCGTTCGTCTGGCAAGGCAGGAGGAGGAAGCAGCCAGGCGGGCTGTGACCGACGAACTAACGCCGCCAGGCGGGTGAATCGCCAGGAAACCGAGTGGAACCTCAGCAGTATCAGCAACTCGCGGACACCGAGGACCGTCACTGGTGGCATCGGTCACGTCAGCGGCTCGTGGCGCACCACCTGGACAGATTGGACCTCGGGCAGCGTGCTAGGATTCTGGACGTCGGATGCGGCACAGGAGGAACAACCAGATTCCTGCTCGGCTACGGCTCGGTTGTGGGACTCGATCGGTCCGAGCATTCACTCGCCCACGCCCGGAAAAAAGCCCCGCAGGCCATGCTCGTGCAAGGGGATGCCAACCAGCTCGGACAACTGTTCGCGCCAGGCTCGTTCGACCTCATCACCTTCTTCAACGTGCTGTACCACCGCTGGATGGAGGACGACCAGTCCATCCTCTCCGACGCCGCGCGTCTATTGGCGCCAGGCGGACACCTACTGCTGACCGAACCGGCCTTCCAGATCTTGTGGCGAGAGCACGACCGCCTCGATATGGGGAAGCGACGCTATCGCATGCGTGACTTCACCCTATTCTTCGACACCGCCGGGCTCGAATCGGTGACAGGCCAGTATTTCAACGCGCTGGCTGTCCCGGCCTGCCTGACCCTGGCCGCCCTCGACAGGCTTAAACCCCTACGCCGGGACACCTCGGCACAGTCGGGCGAAATGGCCGTCCCTGGCGAGGGAATCAACAAGGCGCTGTACTGGTACATGGGTCTCGAAACCCGCCTCCTCAGGATGTTCCGTCTGCCGATCGGCGTCACGCTGCTCACCGTCGCTAGGAGACCGTCGTGAGCACCGAGTCTACGACGACCGCTCGGCCCGACATTTCGTTCGTCTCTCCGGCCTACCGGGAACCGAAGAACCTACCGGTACTGTACGACCGCATCAAGGCGGTGATGGATAGGCTGGGACGCACGTGGGAGTGGATCATCGTCGACGACCACTCGCCGGACGAGACCTTCGACATCATCACGCAACTCGCGGCAGCCGACCCACGGGTGCGCGGCGTCCGGCTAGCACGGAACTACAGCTCGCACACGGCGATCACCTGTGGCCTGCATCAGGCGGCTGGCGCGTGCGCGGTGGTCCTCGCCGCCGACCTGCAGGATCCCCCAGAGATAGTCCCCGAGCTGATCGAGCCCTGGGAACGGGGTGCCCAGGTGGTGTGGGCGGTCCGAGGGAAGCGCCTGGGCGAAAAGCGTAGGACCGTCTTCTTCGCGCGCCTCTTCTACATCCTGGTGCGCAACTTCGTCGGTATGAAGGAGATGCCGGCGACAGGCGCCGACTTTTTCCTCCTAGACCGGCGGGCCATCGACGGATTCTGCCAGTTCGGCGAAACCAACGTCCACATCCTCGCCCTGATCACGTGGATGGGGTTCCGTCAAGAAACCATCGTCTACACGAAGCAGGCGCGGCTGCACGGAAAATCGGCGTTTAACTTCGAGAAGCGGATGCAGCTCGTGCTTGACTGCATCACCTCCTTCACGACGCGCCCGATCCGGTTGATGGGACTGATCGGGTTCCTGGTATCGCTGGTCGGTTTCGTCCTCGCGGGGCGGATCATCTGGGAAGTGTTCGTGCTGGACACCGGTCCACCGGAAGGGTACGCGTCGCTTATGGTCGCCGTGCTCGTGATCGGCGGCATCCAGATGCTGATGATGGGAGTCCTCGGCGAGTATCTCTGGCGAGCCTTGGACGAGGCGCGTCGCCGCCCCCGCTTCCTCATCGAAGCGCATACCTCGTCTCCACCCAACTCCCCGTCCGCGCCGGAGTAAACCGATGACCGATACGCCCTCCGCCTGGCGGGAGCGTGTCGCCGTGGTCTACCTGGCCAAGGCCGCCGCGCAGTACGAACTGCTGGACCCAGACTAGCCGTGGTCTTTCTGTGCCTTCGGCTCGTAGTACTTCCGGTAGTCCTGGACTACCCCTCGTCTGAAGAACCAGCCCCCAAGCGGCCCCAGCCACCGGAGTACGAAGTGCATGTGGCGCAGGTCGGTCAACTCGATCAGGTTGCCGTCGGGATCCTTCACGAAGAAGAGAGTATGTCCGTGAGGCGAGCGCTCGACCGGACTGACCATCTCCACCCCCCGCGCCTTGAGATGGTCATACCAGCGCCGAATGTTCCGGACGTCGAAACAGAGGTGCGTCAAGCCCACCTGGTTCCAGGCGACGCCGGCCGGCGCTTGGTCGGGACGGAACTCGAAGATCTCGATCACGGCCCCGCCGGGAACCCGGATCCAACCGATCTTGCAAGTCGGGTGTTTAGCATCGACACCGAAGAACGCCTTCACGCGTTCTTCGGGCGCGTCGGACACCCCCACCAGGGGACACCCGAAGACCTCCCAGTAGAACTTCACCGCCCGGTTGAAGTCGGCCACGGTGATCCCGACGTGATTGAACGATCGGACGCGCACGCCTCTCTCCTTCCTACCCGGACTCGCCCTGCGCCATTTCCACCTGATCGCCGACACCGGTCGGACGTCGCCACTCTGTGTCGCGAATATGGTCGGCCACCCGTAGCGCCTGAGCCACGATCGTCAGCCCGGGGTTCACCGCAGCCGAGGAGGGAAAGAACGACGCATCGACAACGAACAGGTTCTCCACATCGTGAGTCCGGCAGTACGGATCAAGTACCGACACGGCCGGATCGGTCCCGAAGCAGGCCGTCCCGCACTGGTGTGTCGTGTTAGCGGTGTTATGGGAATGCACATACTGGATGTGCATCCCGAGGCCGCGTAGCATCGCTCGAACTTCCTCAACAAGGCGCCGGTGCGCGCCCTCGTTGGTCGGGCGATAGGTCAACTGAATCTGACCATCGGCGGTCACCGTCACGCGATTGTCGGGGTCTGGCAGATCTTCGGTCATCGCCAACCAGTCAAATCCACGAGCCACCCAGTAGTCGTAGAATGCCCGCGGCACGATCGGCACCACTGTCTGAGCCATGACCCCGTGCGTCCGTCCCTGTGACTGGATCTGCCCCAGTGGATGTCCGCCGTCCGGCCCCTTGAGGTAGAAGTCGTTGATGGCCACGGTTTTCTGGAACACCGTGGGATTCCGGCGAAACGGATGAAAGCCAGCCATCATCGTGGCCAGGTGCGCCATGTACCGGCGCCCGACGAGACCGGACGAGTTTCCGACCCCGTCGGGATGGGTGCCGTTTGCCGAACCAAGCAGCAGCGCGGCGGAGTTCACGGCGCCGCAACACACCGCCACCAGATCCGCTTCTACGGACGTCCGGTCGTCCCCTCGTGCCACGACCACTCCGACCACACGTCGACCGGAACCATCGGTCTGCAGCCGCTCCACGAGGGCACCGGTCCACAGCGTCACATTCGGGTAGGAAGCCAGCGGCCGGACGCAACACACGTCGGCGTCGCTCTTGGCTTCGCGGTGACACGGAAACGAGTTACACGTGTCGCAGAGCACACACCCGTCCGGCGCGCCAATGTCGCGCAGGCCGAGCGGGAGCGGCGAAGGGTGCAGGCCTTGGGCTCGGATCTGCTCCAGGTAGCCCGCCACCGTGGGCTCATGGGGCACGGCGGGAAACGGGAACGGACCGCGGGGCGGCTCGGTGGGATCATCGCCCGAGTCTCCGTGGACATGGTAGAGACGCTCGGCCCGGTCGTAGTACGGCGCGAGCGTGTCGTAGTCGACCGGCCAGGCTGGCGACACGCCATCGACATGCTCGATCTCGCCGAAATCCTCCCGGCGCAGCCGATACAACACGCCGCCCCAGAACTTGGTGTTTCCCCCGACGCAGTAATGCATGTACGGGCGGAACGGAGCGCCGGCGCCGTCGAGCCAAGAGTCGTGGGCGCGATACCTGAGGTCCTTCCAGACAGCGGCCGGGTCTCGGTTCTCCGGCTCCCGTGGAATGGTCTCCCCGCGCTCGATTAGCAGAATGTCGGCGCCGGTCTCGGCCAGCGCATGCGCCAGTGTTCCCCCGCCGGCACCGCTGCCGATGATGACAAGGTCAAATCGACGACTCATGAGCCGGTCGTCGCCCCCCCTGCGGTCGCATAGATCCGCTCCATCAGACGCTGGTCCGCCATCGCCGCCTCGAGACACATCTCCGGCGCGCGGGCATCACGGATCGCTCCGGCAAAGTCGCGATACATCGCCTGATAGCCCCGGACATCCCGGAACCCCGGAAACAGTAGCCTCGGCCCACGACCACCGCGGACCAAAACGAACCCCCCGTTGGACTCAAAGGAAATGATGCCTCTCCGCCCGAAGAGCTTCGACACCCGGAGCCCGCGGAGCAAGGACGGAACTTCCCGCGAGTAATAGAGGCTGCCCACAGCGCCGTTGTCATAGCTGAAGGCGACCATCATGCTCTTCACGCGCCGGTCGGGACCCCCTGCGGACGGCGTCGGTCGGAACCCGCGCACCTCGGTCATGCGCGGTCCGAGGCTGTTGGCCACGTGCAACCAGTGGATACCCTCCTCGAAGAAGGCGTCCCCTCCCGCCATGGTCTCGTCGTTTCGCCAGTCGTCAGCCTGCTTGTGGCGCTTTACCAACGTCGTGAAGTGCGCGAAGACCAACTCGCCGATCGCGTCCTCAGCCAGCAACGCCCGGAGGCATCTGGCTAATGGCTTGTAGTGGTCGTTCTCGCCTACCAGCACCACCCGCACCGCGGCGTCTCGGGCCGCCCGAACCTGTTCATAGTCCGACAGGGTCGGAAACGCAGGCTTCTCCACGAGGACGTGCTTGCCGGCGGCGAGCGCGGCGAGCGTCCACTCGAGGTGGAACCGGGGCGGCACGGCGACCACCACCGCGTCGACCGATGGGTCCTCGAGAGCCGCCTGGTAGCTGCCGTAGCTGCGAACTCCGAAAAAACGACCTCTCCAAGCTTCCGCCTTGGCGGCATCCCGGCTAGCGTAGCTGCACCGCACCAAATCGGAGAGGCGCTTAAGGTGCCGGCTGTGGACGCCGGTGATAAACCCACAGCCGAGGAACGCAATATGGATCGGTGACATGAGCCCCTCGGCCGGCTACTCCAGCGACACCGAGACGGTGCATCCGAGCATCCGCCGGTCGGTAGATTCCGGGTCCAGTTCGGCCGGCACGAACCCTGTTTCTGGCGCCAGGCTGACGGCAACCAGACGACCATTTGATTCGACCGGCACGATCAACTCACTGGCCGCCCAGGCCTCGAGCTCGAGCGTCTCGCTCACGGTGCCGGCCGTGACCGCGATCCGATTCGCCACCCCGCCATTGCGAACCGTCAGCCGTACAGCATCCGCGTTCCCTGGCGCCACCATCCACTCCGATACCCGCCCCCCCTGGACCCAGCTATTCTCCGTTTCAACGTAGGTGAACCGATCGAGAAAAAACAGGAAGCCTCCGGTCGCCGCGGCGAGCGGCTTCAGCGACCAGATACGACCCACGTCGCGCTTCATGTCCGGAGCCACGACAGCGCGCGGCACCACCGCCACCTCCGAGATGCGCTCGGCTAGCTCCGGTGTAGTTGCTCCGACACGGAGCGCGGTCAGATCGACCGGAAGCTCGAACCCTACGACCGCGGGGGTCATCCGACGGCCGTCAGTCGTGACCACGGTACCGTTCGTCCGGTCGTAGGAGAGGAACACCTCCCCCTCGACCTGCTGCCGTTCCGAAAACCAGACGAGCAAGTCATACTGGCCGGCCGGCAGATCGAACGCTGGGGTGAGTTCAGCGGGATTGGAAACCGCCCCTGGGGTGAACCGATACTCGACGGAGGCCCGCTCCAGAAGAGTGGGCTCGTCGAGCCAGCCGGCTCCGCCATATTCGTACGCGTGCAGACTCGGCCCAGGGTAGGCATGAAGCAGCTGTTGGCGTCCCACACCCGCGGCCGTCGCCGCCCGCGCGCTGGGAAGCGCCGAGGCGGCGAGGAGACTCCCCGACGCCAGGAACACCAGTCCGGCAGTCACCGCGCTCCAGTACGGGCCGACCGCCACCCGACGAACCGCCAGCGCGGCGATGACACCAGCCACCACCCAGACCAGCATGGCAGGCAGCTGGACGAGGATGGCCGGATCGATAAAGCTCGGCAGCGCCGCAGTGAGCGGCGCGCTTCCCTGTAACGACTCAACGAGCCGCCCCGTGCCGTCGCGGTCGTTATACATGAGCCTGGCCGCCGGATACGCCAGCACCGCCGCGAAGGTCAGGACGCTGTAGCCGAGTCCGAGCGCCATGGCGCCTCTGGCCGGCGCGCCATCGAACACGCGCCAGGCGTAGGCCAGCATCGGTCCCAGTAGAGGCAACAGCGGGACGATGAATCGCGCCGGGACGCTGGTGCCGCCCCACCACATGTAGTACTGCGTGGTGCTGGCCAGGAACGGCACCATCACCAACACGCTACCCATGAGATACCAGCGCAGGCCCCGGTCACGCGCCATGGCCCAGGCACCGCAGAGCGCAGCCGCGAAGATCGGCGTGTAGGGTAACAGGCCGTACTCCTGATCGAACGCCAACCCGAGCACCCCGCGGGGGATGTTGAACAGATCCAGCTCTGCTCCAGACGAATAGTTATAGGCCACCGTGGGGTTGATGTCGCCGTACATCACCCAGAACGAGGCGAACCACGCCAGCGCCGAGACGCCGATCGGGGTAAGGAAGGCCACGGCCAATCGCCAGCGCGGCCAGAGCCGTTGGGCCAGCCACAGCCCCGCCACGAACAGCAACAGCGAGAACTTCATGTGCAACCAGGGCAGCAGGCTGAGCGCCAGTCCTCGCCAGATCCAGGGCCCCGCCCGCTCGGGCAAGGGTCCCAGCAGCCAGAGCACGGCCCACGCCATGAGCAAGGCGGCAGGCATCTCTGGAAACAGCAGATGGCTCTGCAGACCGAACGGGATGCTCAAGGTAACGGCCGCCCAGGTCGCCACGGCGATCGCTGGCGACGACATCAGGAGGGCCGCGTCATAGACGGCCAGCGCCGCCAGCGTGGCCAGCAGCCCCACGACGGTCAGCGCGCCCCACTCTCCAGCCACCGCGTAGGCGGGCATCATGAGCGCCGGCAGGCCCGGGGCATGAATGGAATACACGATGCCATCCCGACCCCGGGCCAGATAGTGCATCGGCAGTTCGGCGTTGTTGAATGACGCGTAGTCGCGGGACTCATGATTATTCTCGATACGCAGGTCCTGATCCGCGTAGAGACTGTGAGTAACGACCAGATAGTGAGGCTCATCGCCCCCGAATCCTTGCACCCGCTTGACGTAG
>Ga0310344_10000101_pt1 | contig 70367 bp, 68 predicted proteins | sample HC15DNA20200_MG_FD_203801 | JGI IMG/M metagenome (GOLD analysis project Ga0310344, IMG submission 203801) | Marine microbial communities from station ALOHA, North Pacific Subtropical Gyre - HC15-DNA-20-200_MG | ecosystem: Environmental > Aquatic > Marine > Oceanic | place: Pacific Ocean: North... | reverse complement strand
GTCGTACTCGCCCAGAAAGCTTTTCAAATCTGACAATGTTACGTCTGTGTAGACGGCCATAAATATTTATATCTTAATTAGTCTAAGTTCATTTGTGGAAGATTAAAACTAACACTTTCTTTTCTTACAGATATGTTTTGAATTTCTACTTCAAATCGTTGTTTGCATTGGAAAATAAAATCTGAGACCAACTTTTCAGGAGCTGAGGCACCTGCTGTAACTCCAAGAATCATATTAGGAGATATTTTTCCCCAGTCCATTGTATTAACCTGCTCTATTAGAAAGGCTTCTGGACACCCTTCCTTCAACGCTACCTCAACTAGCCTATTTGAATTAGAGGAGTTTGGTGCTCCGAATACTATAATTATGTCGCAAGAATTGGCGATTTTCTTCACTGCTTCTTGACGATTTGTTGTAGCATAGCAAATATCCTCTGAACGAGGTACAACTATGTTTGGAAAACGCTTTTTTAGGATCGAAACCATTTCTGCTGTGTCGTCAACAGAAAGAGTTGTTTGAGTTACAAGTGATAGCTTGTCAGGGTTGTTTACTTGTAATCGTAGTATATCCTCAGTAGTTTCAATTAGTAATATTGACCCTTTGGGAAGCTGGCCCATTGTACCTAAAACTTCTGGGTGGCCATTATGGCCAATTAGTATAATTTGGCGTCCTTTCTTGTGCTGATGTAGCGCTTCATTATGAACTTTACTTACTAATGGGCAGGTTGCATCAACATAGAGTAATTGCCTTCTTTTTGCTTCTTTAGGGACACTTTTGGGTACACCATGAGCTGAAAATATGACTCTACCCGTCTCTGGAACCTCATCCAGTTCATTTACGAATATAGCACCTTTCCTTTCAAGAGATTTTACGACTTCTTTATTGTGTACAATCTCATGGCGGACATAAATTGGCGGCCCATACTTCTCTATAGCTATTTCAACAATTTGTATAGCTCGATCCACTCCGGCACAAAATCCACGTGGGCTTGCTAGCAAAATAGTTAGTGATGGTAATTGCATTATTTCTCATTCTATATTGCAGTTACACTTGTTAATATCTGCTTCGTCCATTAAGTTTTTTAATGTACTCTGACCTACTTTCTATTATCCTATCACAATAGCATTGTGCAAGCATTGGAGAATATTCTCATGGCCATGGCTAAAATAGCACAAAAAGAACCAATCTCCGTGGAGGTAAAGCCAGGGAGAAAATACTGGTGGTGTGAATGTGGACTGAGCAAAAAGCAGCCTTTTTGTGATAGTGCACATAAAGGAACTGACTATAAACCAGTTTTGTTTGAGAGTGATTTAGCTCAGACAATCTATTTTTGTTGCTGTAAACAAACTAAAGACCGTCCATTCTGTGATGGCACCCATAATATAATTTAATTAAGGTTTTGGGCTATCTTGTTAAAAAATAAACTTTTATTTCTGGGTCGTTTTATAAGCTGTCTGTTTGTTCTTGTTACATTGGGTTGTACTTCTGATAAGACCTTAGATATTCCTGAATGTCCAGAAGTAGCCCTTGTTGGCAAACTATCCGAATTCACTTTTTTTAAGCCTGAGAGTCCTAGAAGTTTGAATGATATTATTCTAAGTGGTCGTTTGAATGGTTTTGAAGGAGATTGTTCTAGCCTTGTTAAAAAAGGGAAAGTTGCACAAATTATAGTTAACTTAGGATTAACTTTTGAGATTTCTAAGGGGCCAGAAAACAAAGACAGAACTGGTGAATTTAAATATTTTATCGCTATTACAGATAGCTCAGACAAGATAATTGCGAAAGAAATTTTTACCAAAGACATCGAGTTTAAAAAAGATATTAATAAAATTAAGGTTTTCCAGCGACTTGAACAGAGAATACCTCTTGTCTCTGGTACATCTAGTAAAGATTTTAAAATATTTACTGGATTTCAGCTAAATTCGGAACAGTTGAATTATAATAAATTAAAGAAAATTTATTAATTTACTTAACTTGTAATAAGACCAGTTGACTCTCAGCATCTTGAAGATAATGTTCTAGGGTATGGATTTAACGATTCGTTTTTTCTTTATGTCATTGGATCCCTGTGGAAGAGATCACTTAAGTGTGACGCCGAAGGAGCAACCGCCCCGGAAACTCTCAGGCAAAAGGACCGCAGGGTGATGACACTCTGGAAAGTGGGTGGCAATTAGTTTTATTGCACCTCACCGAAGGGGTAAGCCAAGTATAGTAGTTTTTTGGTGATTCTCTCAGGTTTACAAGACAGAGTGGGGCTAGCAATACATTCAGGGAGTGTATTGAGCTTGATAATGTCTTGTTGAAAACAGAGAGGAATATGACTTTAACTTCTAGTAATAACTCTACATCTCTAAAAAAAACACCACTTAACGCATTTCATAAAAAATATGGTGCGCGGATGGTAGAATTTGCTGGATTCGAAATGCCTCTACAATATCGTAGAGGTATAATAAAAGAACATGAACACACCAGATCGGCAGCAGGATTATTTGATGTTTCTCACATGGGGCAAGGTTTTTTAACGGGTAACGATTCTGGTGCAGCTATTGAGAGACTAGTACCGACTAGTATAAAGGGCATGCCTTTAGGAGGTGTTTGTTACACGTTGTTACTTAATGAAAATGGTGGAATTATAGACGATCTACTGTTAACACATTTTATCGACTCGAAATTAGGATCGGTTATTTATATGGTTCTTAATGCAGTCAATGCTCAGGCGAAGTTTTCCTATATTTCTGAAAAATTAAAGAATTTAGTTGAAGTAAACCCGGTTAGCGATAGAGCACTGGTCGCTTTGCAAGGGCCTATGTCTAAAACTGTTATTTCACGTTACTTTCCTAAAGCCTCTGAATTAGTTTTTATGCAAGCAAAGGGGATGACTTATGACGGGGTGGAGTGTCACGTTTCGAGATCAGGTTATACAGGTGAGGATGGTTTTGAAATATCTTTGCCAGCTAATTATGCCGAGTATTTTGTCAGCAGTTTGGTTAATGAGCCGGAAGTTGAGCTAATAGGGTTAGGGGCCCGCGATACTTTAAGGCTTGAGGCAGGTTTATGTCTTTATGGCAATGATATAGATGAATCAACAACTCCTATAGAATCAGGCCTCAACTGGACAGTATCAGAAAGAAGACGCCAGTCTGGAAATTTTCCTGGTGCTGATTTGATTTTAAGTCAAATTGAAGAAGGGGTAACTAAATTACGCGTCGGTCTACTACCTCAAAGTCGTGTTTCATTACGAACTGGAAATAATCTATTTGATAAAGAGGGCAATGATATAGGGGCTGTAACATCAGGTTGTTATTCTCCTACACTCAAACAGCCCGTTGCAATGGGGTATTTATTAAAAAAATATTCGGAAGTAGGTACCATAGTCTATTCTGAAGTAAGGGGAAGGCGTTTAGAAATCGAGGTTACTAAATTACCTTTCGTGAATACGAACTATTATCGTGGTAAATAAATAGGGATAAAATATATGGATGAACGCAGATATACTCGTGATCATGAATGGATAAAAATAGAAAAAGATATCGCAATTATAGGTATAACCGAATTCGCGCAAGACCAATTAGGTGACATAGTTTTTGTAGAACTACCAGAGATTGGCAAGTTTTTATCTAAGGGTGATGAGGCGGCAGTGCTGGAATCTGTTAAAGCTGCAGCCGAAGTCTATTGTCCAATTGATGGTGAGGTGACGGAAGTGAATGATGGCTTAAATAATGATCCTTCTGTTGTAAATGGTGATCCCTATGGTAAGGGCTGGTTTATAAAGTTGCGGGTTACTGATCCAAGTTCAATACACCAATTGATGGATGAATTGACCTATAATAGTTTTGTTGAGAGTGTTACATAATTATGCGTTACCTTCCCTTAACCGAGAGTGATCGCCAGGATATGCTTTCTGCCATTGGAGCAGGTAAAATTGAAGACCTTTTCAGAGATGTACCGGAAGAGGCACGATTAATTAACAAAATTGAGTTGCCTGACCATAAGAGTGAATTAGAAGTTGAAGAAATTATTTCTAATTTATCAGAAAAAAACATTGATACTTCTGGAGTTCCTAGTTTTCTAGGCGCTGGAGCTTACCGACATCATATTCCTGCTGCAGTTGATCATTTAATACAAAGAGGTGAGTTCTTAACCTCCTATACACCATATCAACCGGAAATATCTCAGGGCACCCTGCAAGCTTTATTCGAGTTTCAAACACAAGTTTCAATGATTACTGGCATGGAGGTTGCAAATGCTTCTATGTACGATGGAGCAACAGCTTGTGCGGAGGCGGTGCTAATGGCTACCCGCATAACACGACGAGATAAAGTGATTTTGTCTGGAGGACTTCACCCCCACTATAAGGATGTAACAGAGACTCAAACACGGTATCTCAATCTGAATATTATTAACAGAAAAACTGATATTGATGGTTCTGAGAACCTTGATTTACTTATCGACGATCAAACAGCTTGTGTTGTAGTACAAAATCCGAATTTTTTGGGCCATTTGAAGGATTTAACTCATTTATCTGATTTATGTAATAATTTAGATGTACTTCTCATTGTAGTTGTTACAGAAGTGGTTTCTTTAGGGGGAATAATTTCACCAGGTGAAATGGGGGCTGATATAGTAGTAGGTGAAGGACAAAGCTTAGGGAATCCATTGACTTTCGGAGGGCCTTATGTGGGTTTGTTTGCTACTCATGAAAAATACGTAAGACAAATGCCTGGCCGCTTATGTGGACAAACAGTTGATAATCAAGGAAGTAGAGGATGGGTTCTTACTCTGTCAACCAGAGAACAACATATCCGCAGGGAGAAGGCTACTAGTAACATTTGTACAAACTCAGGTCTTTGTGCTCTGTCATTTACAATTCACTTGGCTCTCTTGGGAGAAATTGGTTTTAGAAAGCTAGCAGAATTAAACCATTCTAAAGCCTTGCAGCTCGCAGAAAAGTTATCAGAATTAAAAGGCTTAAGAATTATTAATAAAACATATTTTAATGAATTCTCGGTCAAACTTCCTCGACCTGCGAGTGATTTAGTAACAAGTCTGGCAAAAAAGTCTATCCTCGCTGGTGTGCCATTATCACGTTTAATTAGTGATGATCCGGAATTAAACAATGTGCTTTTAGTTTCAGCTACAGAATGCACAACCGAACAAGATATGGATGCATTAGTTGAGGCCTTAGATGAGGAGTTTTGATGGGACATTCAAAAGATCTTGCTACAAATAATATAACTCGTAATAATTTTTCGGAAAAAACTAGCACTCTAGGCCATAAGGCCTTGCGTTTAGAGGAAGACTTAATATTTGAACTTGATAGCCCCGGAATTACAGGGGTAGATTTTCCTAATTTCCGAAGTAAGAAAGATAAGTTAGGCACATTAAAAAGACGCACAAAAATCGGTTTACCAGGGTTGAGTGAACCGGAAGTAATTCGTCACTTCACACGACTTTCGCAAAAAAACTATGCAATAGATACGGGTATATATCCTTTGGGCTCTTGCACTATGAAGCATAATCCCAGACTCAATGAAAAATTAGCTAGGCTAAAAGGGTTTTCGAATTTACATCCATTGCAACCTATTGAAACCGTTCAGGGTGCACTAGAGTTAATCGATGAAACTGCTAACTGGCTTAAAAAGTTAACAGGCATGCCAGCTATAGCAATGTCTCCTGCAGCGGGAGCTCATGGCGAACTGTGTGGTATGATGGCAATACGCTCTGCTCTGGATGCTCGGGATGGTCCAGATTCTTATCGTAGACGTGTACTTGTCCCCGAATCGGCCCATGGTACGAATCCAGCGACCGCGGTTGTATGTGGTTTTAAAGTTGATTCTATTCCAGCGAACTCTTCAGGAAGGGTTGACGTTTTATCATTCAAAGAGAAACTTGGGGACGATGTTGCAGCAGTTATGCTAACTAATCCCAATACTTGCGGGCTATTTGAGTCAGATATTCTTGAAATCTCACGATTGATTCACGAATGTGGAGGTTTTTTTTACTGTGATGGAGCAAATTTTAATGCGATAGTAGGTCGGGTTCGCCCAGGAGATTTGGGCGTAGATTGTATGCATATCAATTTACATAAAACCTTCTCAACCCCTCACGGAGGAGGAGGACCCGGAGCTGGTCCAGTCGTTTTTTCAGAAGCTTTAGCTTCATTTGTTCCCAGGCCATGGGTGGTTAGCCGAGAAAATGGTTTTTCTATTATTGAGAATGATGAAGACAAAGGTGATTTGTCTCCCATAGGTCGAATGAAAGCATTTCACGGGCAAATGGGAATGTTTATAAGGACATATGCTTATCTATTAAGCCATGGAGGGGATGGTCTCTTTCAGGCGTCGGGAGATGCTGTGCTTAACGCGAACTACATAATGGCAGAATTATGTGATTATTTAAGTCCATCTTATGATGGGCCATGCATGCACGAATGTCTTTTTGATGATCGTTTTTTAGACGGAACAGGGTTGACCACGTTGGATTTTTCAAAGGCGATGATAGATGAAGGGTACCATCCTATGACTATGTATTTTCCTTTGATAGTTCACGGGGCGATGTTAATAGAACCTACTGAGACAGAGTCAAAGAAAAGTCTAGATGATTTTATTACAGTTATGCGTCAGTTAGCTATTGATGCCAAATCGGGCGAGAATAATCGATTTTTAAGAGCCCCTGAGTTTACACCTCGTCGTCGTCTTGATGAAACGAAAGCCGCTAGGCAACCCGTATTAAGGTGGAAGGAAAAAGGAAATGCTCAAATTAAGGCTAGCCAACAATAGCTAAACACCCACTTCAACCACTCAAAATAAATAGTAATAACTTTTTAAAGCATCAATTTAACTTAGAGGAGAGGTCTTTTATGGCTCTATCTATTAGTATATCACCTGTGTCTTCAGCAGCGGCATTATTTAATAACTTACTGGCCGCGCTTATAGCTACTTCCGCAGCCAGTTCTCGAACGTCATTTATTGCCTGGGCTTCTGCTGCGGAGATCATATCCAATGCTTGTTGCTCGCGTCTTTTTAATAATTCCTCGGTTTTCTCCGAGGCTGTTTTTTGTAACCTCTCGGCTTCCGCCCGAGCCTCATTTAGTAAAGTCTCGGCTTCTTTCAATGCATCACGCTGCTTTCTTTCATACTCAGCTAAAGTATGCTGCGCCTCTTCTCTAAGACGTTGAGCTTCTTCTAATTCTGTTTTAATGGCTTCTGAGCGTCCATCTAATTTAGAGAGAAACATTTTTTTTATTGGTTTATAAAAAGCAGCCAGAAAGAAAAAGAAAGAAATTGCAACCCAGGTCTCCGCCCTTTCTAAAAAGCTGAGTTCCTGGGTAACTTTCTCCGCACCAAATGCAGTATCAGTTTGTATTAATAGAAGACAAAAAATCACAAATGAGCAAAGTTTCATGTAGTTCGCTCCTTCAAAGACTCGCTAACTGCTAACTTTACGTCATTTATATTAGGTGTGATATCGATTAATTGTTCGACTGCTTTTTGAGCTATTTCTTCTGCAACTGGAGTAATATTTTCTGTAGCCGCTTTAGTTTCTTGATCTATCCGTTCTCTAGCTGCTACTGCATTAGCTGATAGCATTTCTCCCAAATCATTATTCCGCTTTTCATTATCAGCAGCAGCTAAAGCCGTTGCTCGGTGAATTTCCTCTTGAGCATTTGCACGGGCCTCAGATAGCTTAGCTTCATAAGCTTCGAGCACCTCATCTGCCTCCACAGCAAGTTCTTTTGCCTTAGTAAGGTCATCACTAATTTTTCTCTGACGACTTTCTAATGTTGTCGATATTTTGGGTAAACCTACACGCCACATAAATAAAAATACAACGGAAAAGCTCAAGATTAGCCACAATATTTGGCTTGGGAAGGTTGATATATCAAATTGGGGCATTTCGTTTATCTTTCTTTGACGAAACGTTAAACAGAGTGTAGCTGTTTTCTAAAACCCTAACTTGCGAGAATTATGAACGCCATAATTAAGGCAAACAGAGCAATTGCCTCAGTTACCGCGAAACCAATCCATATGAATGCACCAATCTCTTCTTTAGAAGCTGGGTTTCGGCCTATTGCTTCAATATAACTGGCCCAGATACGGCCAACGCCAACTCCAGCACCAACCATGCCTATGGCTGCAAGGCCAGCTCCAACTAGTTTTAGGCCATTAGATATAAGTCCTGCTGCTTCGACTTCCATTTTACTACTCCTTTAAAGTCTCAAAATTCAGATTTCATTAGTGTAAATGCAGAGCGTCATTGAGATAAACGCAAGTTAATATTGCAAATACATAAGCTTGAATGACGGCAATCATAACCTCGAGTATCGTTATGGCTACAAGGGCCATGAAGGGTACAATTCCAGGCAGAATGTAGAAACTGCCCAATGCGACTACTCCGCCGCCTATTACTTTCAAGAGCACATGTCCGACAGTCATATTAGCAAACAGACGAACTGAAAGGCTAATTGGTCGAGAAAAATACGATATAATCTCAATTGGGATTAATACTGGAGCAGAGACGATCGGTGCTCCGTGAGGAAAAAACAGTGAGAAAAACTTTAAACCGTGCGTAAAAATTCCAATCAGCGTTACTCCAATAAAAATAAAAGCCGCCATAGCGAATGTAACTGCCAAATGACTGGTAAATGTAAAAGACCCAGGTATAAGACCAAGCAAGTTCCCAAAAAGTATGAACATGAAAAGGGCAAATATGAATGGAAAGTATGGACGGCCTCCACTTCCGACGTTATCTCGGACCATATCTGCAACAACTTGATAAAAATACTCCACTGCTGATTGCCATCTCCCAGGAACTATTGAACTTCTGCGAGTTCCCACCGCAACAAATATTATCAGCACTAGCGCTGTTATTACCATCCACAGAGAAGAGTTGGTAAAAGATATATCTGTTTCACCAATATTAAGGTCGAGAATAGGCTCGATTGTGAATTGTTTAAGAGGGCTTGCCAAAGATCAATTCTCCAATTTTCAATTATTAGCCTTCTGCACCACTTTTCGGCTTATTAGTAGTCTGATTTGCTGTTCTAATAACATTCATAAGGCCTGCTATAAATCCAAATATTATAAAAATTGCTAATAAATAAGGTTTTGTTCCTAGCCACCAATCCAGTCCCCAGCCAATAACTCCACCAACACCAACACCAACTACTAAGTCAACACCTACCTTTAGGCCAACGCCCATCCCAGATCCTACATGAGATGAGGTAGATGTCCTTTCCTTAGAAGCACTCGAATTTCTATCCTGCGCTGCTTTCACTCGTCGATGTAAATCGCTTGTCGAGGAAGGCTCGTTAGGATCGGTCATTAGAAGACCCCTAGTCTTTATATTATGACTATCGTCAAGTTGCATCTAACTCACATAAAAACTTCGTGGCAAGCTAGCCAACGACCACTGGCAAGTCAAGCCACGTGAATGGCCGCGCTATTTAGTCGCAAATTGGCAGAAATCCAGCATTTTAAGCAGTCGCCCGCATTTGCTCTGCTCGGTTAAGGTTTACTGACACCAATTGACTAATTCCTTGTTCTGGCATTGTTACGCCATAAAGTCTATCCATTCGGGACATAGTCATTCTGTGGTGCGTAACTACTAGGAATCGGGTGTTACTACTAGATGCAATTTCGCCAAGTAAAGTACAGAAACGATCCACATTCGCATCGTCTAGTGCCGCATCAACTTCATCAAGAACACAAATTGGCGCTGGATTAGTTAGAAAAACGGCAAAAAGAAGCGATATAGCTGTTAGAGCTTGTTCTCCGCCAGATAGCAATGAGAGATTTTGTAATTTTTTCCCGGGGGGGCTAGCGAAAATCTCCAAACCTGATTGAAGAGGATCAGCTGCCTCGGTTAGGGCCAAATGAGCTTTACCACCTCCAAATAGTCTTGAAAAAAGTTTCTTAAAATGAAGGTTTACTTCGTCAAATGATTTTAGCAGCCGAGCCCGAGCCTCCCTATTTAAATTACTTATTCCTTGCCTCAATCGTAAGATAGCTGACGTTAAGTCATCACGCTCAGATTCGATAGCACTTATCTTATCTTCCAGATCTTTACTTTCTTCCTCTGCACGAAGATTGACAGGTCCCATGTTATCCCGTTCGCGCTCGAGTCTTTGTAGACGTTTTTCAGCTAATTCTTGGCCGGGAATTGAGCTGTTCTCTGTAAGTTCTGCTATTTTAATTAGATCAGTTGGCTCACATCTCAATCTTTCTAGTATTCTTTCTACTACAGTCTTAAGATCTTTTTCTGCCTGCTCAACTGAGGATTCAGATCTTATCTTTTTCTCCCTCGCTTCAATAAACTTAGATTCTAAATTTCTTAATACCACCTCCGCTTCAGACAATTTGTTTTCTGCGATGGCCAATTTGTCGGCTGAGTCTCTTCTCTCTTTCTCTAACTTTTCTATACTGTCTATCATCAGGCTTCGTTGGGCTTTTATCTCATTAGGTTTATCAGATAGAACCTTTAGTTCTCTAATTGCATCTGAATCACGATTTTTTAATTCAGCAATGCGATTTTCCGCGCTTAAAGATCTATTGCTATATAATTCTTCTTCATTAATAATCGCTTTTAAGCGCCTTTGTCGTTCATCTGATTCATGAATTAATTGTGAAAGCTCATCTTTAGCATTTTGCAGTTTATTGCGTGCTTCGTTATGAAAAGATTTTTTTTGTGATGCATCGAGACGAAGTTTTTCAATAACTGGAAAAGTTGTTCTTCGTGAATTGGCTTCGTTAATAGATTCTACTATTTCTTCAAGTTCATTTTCAAAATGATGTACGCTACCAATTAGGTTTCCCCTTTTTAGTCGTCCCGTTGTTAGTTCTCTTAATAGTTCATTGTTAGATTTGTGGTGCTTGGTAGCCTCATTATCTAGATTTCGGACATTATTACGTAAATGTTTTTCATCCTCATAGATGCCCGATAGGCTTGATATAATTTTTAGCAGCTGCTTTTCGGCATTTTTAACATTTTCTACAGCTTCGGGGATTTTTTCTTCTATTTCTCTAAGTCGGTTTCTTTGTCCTATTAGTGTGGAAGTAAGTGTTTTAGAATCTGCAGCAGAAAAATAGCCATCCCACCTCCATAAATTTCCCTTTAAGTCTACGAGCCTCTGTCCGATCTTAAGGTGTCGGGCTAATCTATTACCGGTCTCTAGATCCTTTACAATTCCGACTTGTTTTATGCGACGAGATAGGGGGCCTGCTTTTGAAACAAATGGATCCAGAGGTGTTGTTTCATTGGGTAATCCGGGTTGATTTACAAAATCAGGAAATAAAACCCAACGACGAGGCGCTTTTTTGTCTAAAGAAGCCTCTAAATCGTCTCCAAACGCAGCACTGATTGCTAATTCATATCCAGTGGCAACTTCTATTTCATTTAAAATTGGTGTCCAAAGTTTGCTCTCATTCAAACCATTGCTCAGTATTTCTTTTAATGTTGAAATTTCAATTTTTAGCTGGGATAATATTTCTTCTTTGTTTGAAAGATTTTTTTGTAAAGCATCTTTTTCAAAACTCATTTTAATTCTTTTTTGTTCTGCCTCATCCAACTTATCTCGTTCTATGACTAGAAGTTTCTCTATTTCTTCAATATTATTTTCAGATTTTTCAAATTCAACAGCATCAGTGTTCTCTTCTGACAGCGCTGCAATTTCATCATTAAGAGCTTCCAATTGTATTTTTTTATTTTTTTTACGATCGTCTAGTTTTTTAAGTTCTAGATCAGAGGCAACTAAACCAGCCTCCCCAGTCGCAACTTTCTCTAACGCTTCAGTAAGAGAGTTTTCTTTTTCAAGAGTCTGTTGATATAGTTTTTCAAATGAATTATTAGCGCTTTCTATCTTTTTGGGATCATCGTTGGAAGTTTTGCTAATTATATTCCGCTCTTCAGACAATCGAAGAAGTGCTGATTGAGATTCCGAGAGCAACTCTTGCTCTCTTCTAAAATCAGACGATATTTGATCTCTTCTTTTTGTCCAAAGTTCTATAGAAGTTTTAATTCTTTCTTCTTTTGTTTCTATTTCTTTGCGTTCGATTTCTAACCTGTGTAATTCTGCCGCTTTTAAAACCTGATTGTCTCTCAATGGAAGAACTTCGTCAGCCAAACTTTCTTTTTTGGTGTTGGCTTTTGAAACTTCCTTACCTTTTTGGGCGACATCTAAATCGCACTGAATTAAATCATTGTTTTTCAGATCAACTTGGCTGATGGCTTCTGTCCAATGATTGTGAAATACGATTGCTTCTGTTTTTCTAATGTCTTGTGAAATATTTCGATATCTTCGTGCTTGTCGAGTTTGTTTTTTTAATGCCTTTAATTGATCACCTAAGGTTAATAAAATGTCATCAAGTCTTTCCAGGTTTGTTTCCGCTGCCCGTAATCTTAATTCTGCCTCATGGCGTCTTGTATAAAGGCCTGTGATGCCTGCTGCTTCCTCAATAATTAAACGACGATCCACGGGTTTGGCATTTATGATAGCACCAATTCTGCCTTGACTTACTAATGCTGTGGACCGTGCACCAGTAGTTTGGTCAGCGAATAAGATTTGGACATCACGAGCTCTTACTTCTCTGCCATTAACTCTATACGTTGAACCCTTTTCTCGCTCTATGCGTCTCGATATTTCTAATTCATCTCCATCGTTAAACTGTGAGGGGGCTTTCCGATCAGAATTATCAAGGCTGAGCAAAACTTCGGCGACATTTCTGGCAGGCCTATCACTAGTTCCTCCAAAAATAATATCATCCATCCCGCTACCGCGCATTTGCTTAGCGGAAGTTTCCCCCATGACCCAACGCAATCCCTCTACCAAATTTGATTTTCCACATCCATTAGGGCCTACGACACCCGTAAGACCCTCAGCTATGTCTAGCTCGGTGCCATCAACAAAAGATTTGAATCCCTGCAGTTTAAGCTTCTTAAAGTCCACTTATTTTGTTTCTCCTAATTGAGTAAGTATTCCATTTCTATTCGAATACTTCTCAATTTGATTAATTAATTACTCCAACAACTATAATTTGCGATAATTAACTAAGAGTCGGCTAGTGCTAGGTTAAAAAGTTGATTATTACTCAGATCTTACTTTTTTGCTTAAAATTCCTTCTCCTAGCTTATTGAGCGCGAGTCGCAGTTCATCGTCAATGACCTCCATAAGTTGTTTGTCCAGTAAGGTCCTTTTTTCTTTTGTCATTTGTCTGCTATTTGAGGGCGCTTCTTCAACAACTTGATCAGCTATGGGACCCTGATGAAGTGAAAGGGCACTTAATGCTTCATAGCCGAAATATTGATTAACTCTTTCAATGACCTGGGGTTGCATATGCTGTAGTTCTAATGCGAGTGCTCCACTAACTCTAATGTGTAAAATACCTCCAACCGCATCTTTGTTGCGTGTTAAGCGCGTGGGGAAGCATTCGGCTGATAATATTGGACCAACTATATGAATCCAGTCAGATATTAAAGCTGCCTCTGATAGACCTCTTTTTTTTCTTATAGACCTTGTTATGCGCTCAGTTTCTGAGGAAACAGCCTTAAGACGTTTATTTCTTTTTACTGGCATATCAGATATTAATAAACAATTTCATCTTGATCATTTGTAGTTAGCTAATGATAGTTAAGTCCACAGTCATGAACAAGTATGACAATAACTGCGAAAAAAAATAATGGTGAAACCTCGGTCTACGGAATTATTAGATTGGTATAATAATAACGCTAGAATATTACCCTGGCGTGTTCCACCCCTAAAAGGAAAAGAAGTGCTCCTCCCCGACCCTTATTTGGTCTGGATAAGTGAAATTATGTTGCAGCAGACTGTGGTTGCCACTGTAATACCTTACTTTGTAAAATTTATTAAACAATGGCCATCTGTTGAAAAATTGGCAAATGCAGATCTTAATTCAATTTTACAGGCTTGGTCCGGACTTGGTTATTATACAAGAGCTCGCAATCTACATAAGTGCGCTAGAATAATTGTTGAACAATACGATGGAGGCTTTCCGAATTCTGAAGAAAAACTGTTGATGTTACCAGGAATAGGACCCTATACGGCTTCAGCCATCCTAGCTATAGCATTTGAAAAGCCTGCAACTGTAGTCGATGGAAACGTTGAGCGGGTTATAACTAGGCTTTTTGCTATTAAAGGCAGGACACCAGATGTTAAATCTAAGATTAAATCTCTTGCTAGTGAATTAACACCCAATCATAGATATGGTGATTATGCTCAGGCTATAATGGATTTAGGAGCCACTATTTGCACTCCCCGCTCTCCCAAATGTATTGATTGCCCTTGGTTAGGTGCCTGCAAAGCGAGGGCACTCAGTATTGAAAATTATTTACCAAATCGATCACCGAGAAAAAAAAAGGTGGTTCGAAAGGGATTGGCATTTTTAGTTGTTCGTACAGATGGGGCAATTTTATTGCGCAGAAGGCCTGAGCAGGGCCTTTTAGGAGGAATGATGGAAGTCCCATCCACCAATTGGGTAGAAAGTGGTTTATTGAACATGTCTGAAGCTCCTTCGGGTTTGGATTGGCAGGAGCTAACAGGTAAAGTTATGCATACGTTTACCCATTTTAAGCTGGAGTTAAAAGTCTATCAGTCCATTGCCTCAAAAGGTCATGAATTAAAGGGTTTATGGGTTTTACCTGAAAAACTAGAAGAGCAGGCATTACCGACGCTAACTAAAAAAATAATTAAACACGCAAATTTGGGATTGTAGATTAAATTACAATATATTTTTATTTTAAACATTCCATTTAAGCCAATGGCATATTGCTTCCCCCAGTATAAGAGTTTTATCTTCACTAGTTAACCAGGTTAGTTCGTCTTCAAATAGAGACAAACATTCCTTATATGAGCATGTTAAACGTGTAAGGTCTGATCCCCAAAAAATACGAGACGGGCCAAAAGCATCATAAACTTGACGTAAATACGGATGTAAATTTCTGTAAGGAAATTCGGCTGTGGAGTAGCAAGGAAGCGAAGTAGCTTTTACTACAATATTATCATGCGTAGCGAGGGATAAAAGTTTTGATAGATCTCCAAATGCGGCTTTATCTACAGCATTTCTAACTAAACCTAAATGATCAATGCAGAGTCGCAAGCCTGGATAAGCTCTAGCAATTTTATCTACTGAATCTAAATGGCCTGAGATCATCAACATTATGGGTACGTCGCATAGTTCTGCTTCTTCCCAAAGCCATTTAAGATTTCCATTATCCAGTAAAGAGAAATCTTTATTGTTTGAGAATGTAAACCTTAGGCCAAGCATTCCGGGTTGCTCATTCCAGGCGGGTATGAGTTGTTTGTTTTCCGGATTGTCTAAGCTTAGCCTACCAAGCACCACAAGGCGTTCCGGATAAGATAGAGATGCCTGGAGGGCTAAATCATTTGTGTCCCCCATCCACATTGGAGGAACGATTATTGCTCGGTCTATGCCTGCCTCATCCATTTCATTGATTAATTCTTCTTTAGTGAAGCAGGCATTTTGGCGATGCCATGGATTTGGTGTACCCGCGTCCCAGATATGTACTTGCGCGTCAACTATCACCATTTTGATCCCTATTTGTGCAGAGTTTGAGGATTCTATTAATTTAGTTCTGCCCTCAACTTCTGTCTTAGAATATCAATTGGTACGAGTTTGCCTTCAATATCCAAGTGCCAAAATGTCCATCCGTTGCAAGCACTAGCACCTTGAACGGCGGCTCCAATTTTATGTATTGAACCTCGATGATCAGAAGAAATAATACTTCCATCTACTGTGACTTTTGCCGCATACCTTCGACTAGGCCCGTACAGTGTTTCGCCAGGCCTTAATAAACCTCTTTCAACAAGCCAACCAAACGGAATGCGTGGTTCATCTTTTTTTGAAGCTGTCTGTTTAATAGCTTCTGACGATATTGGACGAATATTTTTAAGTCTTTCCTCAGCAACCTGTATGTAATCATCTTCCCTTTCTATACCAATGAAATTTCTGCGTAATTGTTTTGCAACGGCTCCTGTAGTACCCGTACCAAAAAACGGATCGAGGATTAGGTCGCCCTCATTAGAAGAAGCCAGTATTACCCTATGCAGGAGTGCTTCTGGTTTCTGCGTTGGATGGGCTTTAAGTCCATGTTCGTTCTTGAGTCTTTCGCTTCCATTGCAGATTGGTAGTAACCAATCACTGCGCATTTGAATGTCTTCATTTAAAGCTTTCATCGACTCATAATTAAAAATGTATTTCGATTTTTCTGAATGTGCACACCAAATGAGGGTTTCATGAGCATTTGTAAATCTGCGTCCTCGAAAGTTGGGCATAGGATTTGATTTGCGCCATATTACATCATTTAGAAGCCAGAAATTTAAATCTTGCAAGATTGAGCCAACTCGGAAGATGTTATGATAACTTCCTATTACCCATAGAGTGCCATTAGGCTTTAATACACGTTTGGCAGCTGCTAACCAGTCAACTGTAAATTGGTCATAACTTCCATGATTATCAAACTTATCCCAGCTTTCGTTGACACCATCAACTTTAGTTTGATCCGGTCGAACAAGTTTATTAGATAACTGCAAATTATAAGGAGGGTCTGCAAATATAACATCTACACATGATTCCGGCATAGATGACATGTGCTGCACACAGTCGCCTTTTAAAATAACGTTGCGCGGAACCATTTTTTCCGCGCGCTCTCGGCCAGGGGAACGCATAATCAGGGAACATGCTTAACAGATGAATCTTGGTCAATAAAAAAATTTAGATGACTGTCTTATCTTGTTATTTTATTTTGACCTACAACAACATATGGGGTTTTATTTCAAAATATTTTTGATTGGAGCAAAACTTTTTCTATGATGTTCGGTTATTCCTAGTTCAAATAAAGCATTGCGATGATCTTTAGTTCCGTATCCCGCATTGTTTTCCCATCCAAAACCTGGAAAATTTTCTGATAAGTAGATCATGTGTCTATCACGACTTACTTTGGCATATATGGAGGCAGCAGCAATTGAAAAAATCTTACTATCGCCTTTGGGGATAGTCTTGGTGGGAATTGTAGAATAGGGCGCATGAATTCCATCAACTAACAGGGTGGTTGGAAGAAAGGGTAATTTTTTGATGGCTCTTTCCATTGCTAACATAGTTGCGTTTAAAATATTTAGTGTATCTATTTCTTCTACACTGGCTACACCAACTGAAAAAAATGCATAGCCGGACTCCCTAACTTCCTCTAAAGCAGAAAAATATTTTTCACGAGAAGCTCTGCCCATAGATTTCGAGTCATTCAAGCCTCTTAACTTCTTGAAATTAACTAAATTAATTTTAAAAATTGCAGCGGCAGCAAATACAGGCCCAGCCCAGGCACCTCGGCCAACTTCATCGACACCAGCCACTCTACCACCTAATTTGGTTTCTAGTTTGTAGTCGACCATTTCAATCGGATTTATCACCTTTACCAAAGATATTTTTAATTAAAGTTTTGTAGCTGAATTTACCACTATGAAAGCTTAACTTGAAATTAAATATGTTTAGTCCTTTTGACTTGGTTATTAGTTTTTTTATTACCAAACTAGAGTTTACGATTTGATCGGCTTCCCTCCCAAAGGCTATCCTAAAAACATATCTCACGGGCACTTGTCGATGTGTTACCACATCATGAAGTCGACGAACTGCGCCCATCCATAAAGGAGAAATAGCTAGAGATACTGCTGTAACCGTTAATATTATGCGAAATTCTTTAATTTCTATAATACCTCTTTCCAGTCCAACGCTTCCCAACAGAAATGAAAACTCTCCAACTTGCGATAGCACTAGAGCAGTTAATAGAGCCTGCGCCCATGGTAGGCGTAATAAAGAGAAAATAGCTAGGTTAATTATTGTTTTTCCCAACGTAGCTATTAATAACATAGCGCAAAAGATTCCTAGATTGTTCCACAGCAATGAGAAATCAATTAATAGGCCAACAGAAAGGAAAAAAACCATCATAAGTATACTCTGTATTGGCATTACCTTATCAAGCATACCTACCCGTAAACTGCTGTTCCCGATTGCAAGCCCTGCTAGAAATGCGCCATACGCTGGTGATAGGCCAAGCAAGCCAGAAACGGTCGCTGCGCCGAAACAACAAACAAGCCCTAGTAATGGAGTCAGATCAGCATGGTTAGCCACTATCTTAGGAAGCGGAAACCTCAAACGCCTAGGTCGGCTTAAAATAAGAATCATGGCGACTAAAAGTGTTATTGCAATAATTATTCGTGAGGCCGCTGAAAAACTTAATTCACCCAATGCAACAACGTCTAATAAAAGTATCATAGGTACGATTGCTAAATCCTGAGCTATCAGTATTCCTACTACAATTTGTCCAGTTCTAGTTCTTAACTCACTAATATCTTCAAGAATTTTAACGGCAACGGCGGTACTAGATAATGCGAGGACGAAAGCTAGTATAAGTATAACCTCTACTGGCCAATTGATGACCATGCCTATGAGCCATACAATAAGTAATGCTCCGCATATTTGAAGTATTACAGTGGCTAGAGCAATTCGCCATATTCTTCTAAATGCACGAAGGCTAAGCTCCATGCCAATCACAAACAGAAGTAACAAAACCCCCAATTCCGCTAGAAAAGTAATGTTTTTTTCATTTTGTACTAGACCGAAGCCGGAAGGTCCGAGCACTATTCCAGCAAGTATGTAACCTATTACTGCTGGTTGTCGTAGATGGGTAAACACAACTCCAAACGATAAAGCGATTAAGATGACCAGAGCCAATGGGACTAATTGTTCATGTGCCAACATGGATTAAAAGGTTACCGCTGATGCAGAAAATTTCATATATCGTATGATTAATTTTAGTTGTTTAGTTCTTTTATATAAAATTTACACCAAGATGCTGATTAATTTGCATCTTTTGGATTATTCATCGTCTATTAAACGTTCAAAGTCCTTTATAAACATATTGATGATTTTTTAAAATCTATTTTGTCTATATTTAGTCTGCTAGTTTAATAATTTATTGATTTAGAATTATTTTAGTAAGTGATCCATCTAACCACTCAGATTGAGCATCCCTGATATTTTCTAACTTGAAGGAATCTTCTATGTGATTTGCTATATGCGCAGTCATAATTGGGTCGCGTACTGCAGGATGATTATCAATTTGCCAAGCAGAACGCCATCGAGCGAACCACGTAATGGTTCTAAGCCAGGTTAAACGACGCAAGGGGATCAATGCTGAAATTATATTATTAGCCATGTTGGGTTCTAAAAGGCGAAGATATTCTATGTAAAACTCACCAATATCTTCTTTGGTCAGTTTTACCGAACAATCAGGATCCCAGCCAGTAGATACAGCAAGCGTTGCATGAGCTAGGTCTATATGAGGGACGCCATACAGCATTTTTTCTAAGTCTACAAACCAGGCCTTACCTATGTCGTCTATTAGGAAGTTACCAGGATGTGTGTCCGTTCCCACTAAACAATAAAAATTTGGCTTGTTATATGTATTGACGCTATTTTTTGCCCAGTTTAGCTCATCAAATATTATTTTTAATGACTTACTGTTTATATTGGCACTGGATAAAAAGGACGCTTGTTCTTCTATAACAGACAAAGTGCTAGAGAAAGGGTGCCTGTGAAATTGTAGTGGATGACGTTTGTCTTGATCAGGCAGAGGAATAAAATGTATAGCGGATAAAGCTTTTGCAATAGCTCCTAAATCATGAGGTAATTTTGGCGGGCGACCTTCAATAAATTCAACTATTAACCCTCCTCTAGGCAAAGCTTCTGATATGGGAAGTACGTCAAAAACCCTTGGGGAATGACAACTGGCCTGTGCCCTTTGAAAAGCAGTCTTTTCATAAAGTAATTGTTCTTTTGGTGTCATACCCCACTGGCTCATTTTAGGTAAACGTAATATCATATTACTTTTATTTATTTGCCAGTGATCGTGTGAGACGCCCTTGGTGCTAAGAATAGATATTTCAAGTTTTTCAGAAAGGTACGGAGAGGAATTCTCACGCAACGCTTTTATAAGCTCTTCTGCTGATTTATCTTCTTTCACAGGTAATAACTTGATTTATTTTATTCTATTTTTCTTTGGAGTTTCTATTTTAGACGACCTATAAGTTCAGTAAAATTGCATGGTTTGTGTCTTATGTCCAATTGATCAGCCAAGATACCCTCCCAACCGTCTCGGCAAGCACCAGGCGAGCCAGGAAGAATAAAGATATAAGTTCCATTTGTTATAGCAGCGTCGGCACGGGATTGAATTGTAGAAGTTCCTATATTTTGATAGCTTATCCATCTAAATAGCTCACCAAACCCGGGTATGTTTTTTTCAGCGACCAGTGCTAATGCTTCAGGTGTCACATCTCTTCTAGTTAGCCCAGTGCCTCCGGTAGAGATAATTACATCTATTTCAGGATTCTTTGACCATTCAGAAAATTTATCCGCTATAAGAGTGATTTCGTCCTTTACTATTGACCTTTTTGCTAGGCAATGACCAGCATTAGTTAATAGTGAAACTAGTGTATCACCCGATTTGTCATCAGCTTCTGATCTTGTGTCTGAAATGGTTAGAATAGCGATATTTAGAGGTTGGAATTCCATTTTATTCTTCGATTCATGTATCTTTTCTCTACTTTTTATCAAGACTAGCATACTTTGGCCAAATACCTTCAGCAACATCATCTAGAGAAGGGGTTCTTTGCCCCAGTCGATTACGATACAACCAAAGGTTAGTCATAACCCTCTCTATAAATAGTCTTGTTTCTCGTGAAGGTATACTCTCAATATACATCAATGGATCATCATTATAATTAACTTTTGCTTGCCAATTTCTTAAGTTTCCTGGACCTGCATTATATGCTGTCGCCAAACGAAATAAATCATTTGGGATAGATTTATCATTAGAAAGTAAAGCTATGTAACGTTGACCAAGGGATATATTTAATTTTGGGTTAAATAGTTTGTACTTTTTATTTCTGCTTAGGCCTCTTTGGCCAGCAACAAAACTTGCGGTTTTAGGCATTAACTGCATAAGCCCTCTAGCGCCAGCTTTGCTATATGCTCTTTCGTTAAATGCTGATTCTTGACGAATAAATGCATACACAAGGGCGCGATCTATTAGAAAATCTTCATCAAAATTCCATTTGGGTATTGGATAAAGGGCGGCATTCCGATTTGCGGAATCTGTTTTAGATGCAAGCTTAATTGAAAGAGCTGGTAGATTTAGGGTATTTGCTAAACTTAAAATATGATCTTGTAATTCAGGCCTAGTAGCTGCCAAAGAGAGTAATTCACTTTCTGCTTCTCGCTGTAATCCTACCTGTAAAAGCGCAATGGCGCGCCCGCCATAATCAGTTTTAGAGATTTTATTATAACCTAAACTAGTCGGAAGAGAGTGTTTCCAATTGACCTGGAGTTGTTTTCCTAAGGTTCTTTTTGAAAGTATTCCATAAAAAGTAAAATCATACTTTGAGCCGATTTCTAACATTTCAATTACTCTTTCTGGGTGTCCATTTATTAATGAAGCTCGAGCTGACCAGAAAGCCGCAGCAGAAAGTAACCAATTAGAAATGTTTTGGCTTTTTGCTAAAGAAGTAAAGTGGTAACTAGCTGCATCGAAATCCTTGGATCGCCATGCTGCTAGCCCGCCCCACCAATGAGCAATTGCAACACTGTCAGGTGCCTCTTTAACGGCTCTTTTAGCTGAAATTAGTGCATTGGTGTCTTTTCCTGCTCTAAAGTACGCACGAGAAATATCCCTACGCATGTGGGCAACTTGATACTTTGTTAATTTTTTAAGAGAGGCAGGGTTATCTAATAATTTCAGGGCTCCTGTCGGCCACCCATTCCTAATTCTTGATTTAATAATAGACATTATGCGTCGCCCTTCGGCTGATCTGGGCTGTGTATTTTGTCTTTTTGGTGCTGTGCTGTTGTAAACTTGAGATCTTAATTCAAATACAATTGGTCTTCGCGGGGGCTTAGCCCCTTTAGGGCGTCTTTTATTTGCGAGTCGATAAATTCTTCGAGCATTTAAATTGTTACTATAATTGTTTAGCCACTCTTTTAGTTCGTGATATTTGGATCGATATTTTGTCGGATGAAGATATTTTTGTGCCAACACATAGCCCATTAGCCTCTCATCTGAAACATGTTTAGCAATTGTTTCTGATGCGTCCCACCTGCCTTGTTCTTGAAAAGCAAATATTGTTTGATAAAGATCAACATCTTCTTTTGTCAAAATTGCATTAACTTTACCTAAGCCTGGGATATCTAGTTTAGATATGGAAATAGTTGTTTGTTTGATTGGTCGAGGTATTGGAACCTGAGCATAAGAGATGCTTGCTGAAATTAATGTCAATAAAGCTATAGCGAAATAAAATAGGCGCATATATCTTTTCCTTTGCATTAAAAAAGCTAAAAGCAATATTCACTCAATTTATATTATTAAGTCTATTTCGGACACTTATCAGGTCTTTCCAAATAGCTTTTTTTTGTGCTGGCTGTCTTAGAATATATGCTGGGTGGAGAGTGGCTACAGTCGGTATAATTTGCGTTTCTGCTTTTGATAATACTGGTTGTTCATATTCAAACCACTTGCCTCTCACTCTAGTGATACCCTCACTATTATTTGTTAAGGCTTTATATGCAGCTCCACCTAGTAGAACTAATACTCTAGGGGATACCAACTGGATGTGGCGCTTTACAAAAGGCATGCAAGAGGCAACCTCTGTATCAGTTGGATGTCTGTTCCCAGGAGGACGCCACGGAAGAATATTAGTTATATATATGTTTTGATCTCGACTTAATCCAATATAGGAGAGCATAAGGTCTAAAAGTTGGCCACTTACTCCAATGAAGGGTGCTCCATCTCGGTCTTCCTCTCTTCCGGGTGCTTCCCCTATAAACATTACATCTGCTTCAACTTGCCCTGCACCAAAAACAAGATTGGTTGCAGTTGATTTCAATCGGCATCCCTCAAACTTTGAAATATTTCTTTTAAGTGAGGATAAGCTTAGTGATTTTTCCGCAAGCTTTTCAGCGGTTTCAAAGTTTTCATTATTAGTGTTTAGATTGATTGATGACTTTTTTTGCGTTTTTGGTTCGTTTTTTGAGAATTCATTTACTGAGTTTGTCGGCAGTGTTTTGTCCGATTCGCTAGATTGTTTTGCTGTTTTTGTAAGAGCTAAGAAATTCGTGGGAATATCGTTTATTGCTTCATCAGCACCAGCGTCAATGTGCCATTTTAGAGCTTCTGCATATATGGCTTGCTGTTTTCTAGTTTTGCTAGAGAATGTGTTCATTTGATTATTATAACAAATTCTATTTATTGATAAAATGGCAGGCTTCTTAATTATTATATCTAGTTAGTATCTTTATCGCTAATGAACTCGTGTATCTACGATTTATTGGTGGTATTATAACTTGTGTAAAGCAGAAGGGGTAATATTTAATGAACGAAACCGCTCGTGAATCTATGTCTTATGATGTGGTCATTGTTGGGGCAGGGCCTGCAGGTTTATCTGCTGCGATTCGTTTGAAACAATTAGCAGCATCTTCGGAAAAAGAAATTCAAGTTTGTGTTATTGAGAAAGGCTCGGAAGTGGGTGCCCATATTCTTTCTGGTGCAGTGGTGGAGACTAAAGCGCTTGATGAATTATTTCCTGATTGGCAATTAAATGAAGCTCCGCTAAAAACTAAAGTTTCAAAAGAAAAATTTTTGTTTTTGACAAAAACCAGAGCCTTTTCTATTCCTACTGCCTTTCTTCCACCGCCAATGCATAATAAGGGTAATTTTATTGTTTCATTGGGAAATCTATGTCGTTGGCTCGCCCAGCAAGCGGAGGCTCTAGGGGTTGAAATCTATCCAGGTTTTGCTGCCAACGAAATTCTTTTCGAAAGTGATGGGCGTATAAAGGGGATTGCCACTAGTGATATGGGAGTGGCTAGAGATGGAACTCATACATCCAATTATACTCCAGGAATTGAACTTCACGCTTCATATACTTTTTTCTCTGAAGGGTGTCGTGGTCATCTAGGCCAGCAATTAATGAGTAAATTTTCTCTTCAAGCCGATTGTGCTCCTCAAACGTATGGCATAGGAATTAAAGAGTTATGGCAGGTTTCGCCAGAAAATCATCATCCGGGACTTGTAATTCATAGTGCAGGATGGCCATTGGATAGTAGTACTTATGGTGGTTCGTTTTTATATCATCTAGAAGATAACCAGGTTGCAGTAGGGTTTGTCATTGGCCTTGATTATAAAAATCCTTATCTGTCACCATTTGATGAGTTTCAGAGGTTTAAAACTCATCCTGCAGTATGTTCAACCTTTTTAGATGGAACTCGGGTAGCATACGGTGCTAGGGCACTTAATGAGGGTGGTTTTCAGTCAATGCCGAATCCTGTAATTCCTGGAGGACTATTAATAGGTTGTGAGTCTGGTACTCTAAACGTGCCTAAAATAAAAGGTACGCATACTGCAATGAAATCTGGAATGTTGGCCGCTGAAGCAGCTTATGATGCAATAATTTCTGCTAATGGATCCAAGTCCGATCCTCTACTTGATGAATATGTTGGTTTACTTGAAAAATCTTGGGTGTACAAAGAACTATATAGAGCTCGAAATTTCCGACCTTCTTTTAGATGGGGTTTATTATGGGGTACTATATTTGCAGGATTTGATCAGTTGATACTGCGAGGTCTGGCGCCATGGACACTCAAGCATCACGTATCTGATCATCAGGCTTTAGAAGAGAAGGAACACCACTCCGTAATTGATTATCCCGCACCCGATGGGAAAATTACATTTGATAAGCTTTCTTCAGTGTATATTTCGAACACTAATCATGAAGAGAATCAACCAATTCATTTAACTTTAAGAAACTCCAGCACTCCAATTGAAATAAATTTGGAGAGGTTTGATGCTCCTGAGCAAAGGTATTGTCCCGCTGGTGTGTATGAAATAGTAAGTGACGATGATGATTCTGGCCCATACTTGCAGATAAACGCTCAAAACTGCGTTCATTGTAAAACCTGTGATATTAAGGATCCAACACAAAATATAGTTTGGGTTACGCCCGAAGGTGGCGGAGGACCAAACTATCCAAATATGTGATAGATGAACTCTTTTTATGGGATTAATGAATCAGATGATAGTTCTAAGCTTATTCGATTTTGAGTTTTAGAATTATTGGAGCAATTATTACTTGTTTAATTTTGTATCACAAACGAATTTGAGACCAACTCTATTGGCTTTCTTGGCGATAATTATTACCACTATTATTTCTTCATATATCAATTCAGTTTCATCATCTTCTGAAGTTTCTAAACAAGAACGAATACAGCTAAATAAAGAATTAATATTAAGCGTTAAACCCGAATATGGTAGTTTTTTGGCTTCTCGTTATGCAGAATCTATAGGTGATTTTACTTCTGCTGCCTCGTACATAACCCAATTACTTGATCAAAAACCTAACTTAAAAGGTGTTACTCAGCGGGGCCATCTAATATTGATTAGGTCGGGGCGAATTCGTGAAGCAGCAATTTTAGCTGCACGGATTGTTAGTAAAGACAAGACTGATCCGCTTTCAAATATTACCCTGGCAACAGTAGCCATTAAAAAAAGAAGTTATGATGAGGCCTTGTTTTGGCTTGAACAAATTCCGCAGAAAGGATTTTATAGGCTTGTTATTCCATTGATGCGAGCATGGGCGTTTGCCGGGCAGCTTAAGGAGAATGAAGCTCTGGAAGTATTAGCTAAACTTAATGAGATTAACGGAATAGAAAAGATCACTAATCTTCACACGGGGCTGATTGCAGATTCTTTAGGGAACCAAATGTTGGCTAGCCAAGCTTACATTAGAACTATTAACAATTTTGATAATCCGTCATTCCAATTAATTAGGGCTTACGTGGGTTTACTTTCAAGGAAAGATAAAAATATAAAAGGAAAGCGATTGCTTGAGGATTATGTTGAGAAAAATTCCCAAAATTTATTAGTAGAACCTCTAGTGTCTGCGTTAAGGAGTGGACCAAAAAAAGAGCTAGGAGTTTTGAACTTTACTCAGGGTGCTTCAGAAGCTTTGTTTTCTGTGGCTGGTCTTTTAAATGCTCAAAACTACAGAGCTCAATCGCTAACAATGCTTCGCTTGTCTCTATATTTGAGACCAGAAGATCCTTCAGTCTTATTTCTACTTGGTGAGGTGCTTAATAAGGAGAACCAACAAAAGCAAGCAATAGAGGTATATAATTCTATAGATCACTCCGATCCATATTGGTGGTATGCTCGCCTCAATTTGGCTCGTGTTTATAGAAAAATGGGTTCTTTTGAAAAATCTATAACTATTTTGAGAAAAATGATCCGTGAAAGACCCAATAGATCTGATGCGAGCAGAGAAATGGGTGATGCTCTGAGAGTACATAAGCGTTATAGAGAAGCTGTCCAGGCTTATGACTTAACTGAAAATAGATCTTCCACGGCTTTAGATTGGCGATTACTTTATTCCAGAGGAATTGCCCTAGAGCGAATGAATGATTGGAAACGTGCAGAGCAAGATTTACTGAATGCACTTAGATTGAAGCCTGATCAACCATATATTTTAAATTATTTAGGCTACTCATGGATAGATAGGGGTATGAATTTAGAAGGCGCAAAAAGTATGATCGAAAAAGCAGTCTCCATAAGACCTAATGACGGCTTTATAATTGATTCTCTTGGGTGGGCTTTTTTCCAGTTGGGGAAGTATAATCAAGCAGTAAAATACCTCGAAAAAGCTGCTTCATTGGAACCAGAGGATCCTGTGATTAATGACCATCTGGGGGATGCGTATTGGTTGACTAATAGGAGACTAGAGGCTCGTTTTCAGTGGCTGCGGTCTCTCTCGCAAAACCCTATGGATCAAAGAAAAGAATTAATCGGTGAAAAACTTCGGGGAAATCATTTGCCACTAATCAGGCTAGAAAATAATGATAATGGTATTTGAGGATTTAAATATATTTGTGGTTCAGAAGAAGAATCATGTCCAGCAGTGATATGCCAATATTGGAATTGGCGCCAGCCAAAATTAATTTATATCTTCATGTAGAGAAAAAACTTAATAATGGAATGCATTCAATTGATAGCTTAATTACGTTTTCTGATTGTGCAGACCAGGTTTTTGTTTCCCCTCAAAAAAATATAACATTAGATAGATATGGCCCCATGAGTGCCAACCTACCTTCTGTCCAAGATGACTATGTTTATAAAGCAGCTCAAAAGCTGGCTATTTTGACCAAAAATAAATTAGGGGCAAAAATAATTGTTGAAAAAAATTTACCTGTTGCTAGTGGTCTGGGTGGAGGGACGGCTGATGCCGCAGCTGTGATCCGGGCCTTGGGAAAGTTATGGCGAGTTGATATTTGTGATGATTTAAAACGAAACCTTGCTCAGGACTTGGGATCTGATCTTTACGTTTGCTTGGAAAGCAAGCCATCCAGGGTAAGAGGAATAGGGGATGATTTGCTATCTCTTAAAGTGCCTCATAACTTAAGCGCAGTTTTAGTTAATCCACTTGAAACGTTATTGACAGCTGAGGTGTTCTCAGTTTTTAGGAAAAATGTTCAAATAAATCAAAGTGTCGATATCCCTGGTTCGTGGTCTGATGATTCATATGAATTCATCAGACAAATTAAAAAATTAAGAAACGATCTAACAGATCCTGCTATCTCGTTATGTCCAATAATATCTGAAGTGTTATTTAAACTGAATTCTTCTGATGGGTGTATGCTTGAAAGATTGTCCGGTAGTGGGGCTACATGTTTTGGGTTATTTGCTGATCATGAAAGCGCTGAAAATGCTGCTGAAACCATAAAAAGTAATAATCTTGATTGGTGGGTAACAACTACTAAACTAAACTCAAAGCATGTATAATTTTAATTACATTTGCGAACCTTTGACACAGGGCTTGCAGAAAACCATCAAAGAGCGATATTAGGAAGTATAAAATATATTTTTGTAATGATTGGGGCGTAGCCAAGTGGTAAGGCATCGGGTTTTGATCCCGTGTACCGCAGGTTCGAATCCTGCCGCCCCAGCCATTTTTTATTCCTTAGAGATAGAGTTTTGCAACAAAACCACTCTCTGTTTTAGGTTAATTAATGTAGAATCTCTAATTTCTAATTCTTCTAGACTAGTTAGTGCTTTTTCAAGGTATTCAAGTGAGGTGCCTAATGATCCCTTGGCAGTGGCAAGATGCTTAGCTATCAAATTAGGTGAAACCCTGCCAGCATAACGCTGGTCTTTCCGATTGATGATGAAAGTAATACCTATTTTAAGTCCTTTATTTGTGTGAATTTTTACCCACGCAGGTCTATAAGTTTTCAAGGCCATTTCGCGTGACCAAAGTATAGTTAGTTCTTCTTCAATCTTTTCGGGGGCAATACGGTAAGCTGCGCCGCAGCAGGAGCCACCTCTGTCTAAAGCTAGCATTAACCCCGGGTTTTCTGGACTTCCTCGTCCTAGGTGCGCCCAGATGCAGTAGGATCTATGATATCCGTATATCTGTCCTCTTAATCTCTCTACATATAGAAAGGCAGGATTCCATAAGAGTGATCCGTAGGCAAAAACCCAAACACCTTCTCTTGTGGAATCAGCGGGTCTTTCTTTTAGGGTATTTTTGAGAGATTCTGACCTTTCTTCAGGTGTTTGTGGTATCGTTTTAGTGATATGTTGGTTTTTTTTAAGAAGTTTATAAACTACTCCATCACGTATTGAGTCTCTGTTTAGCATGATATCTAGATAATTTGCCTAGCTGATTTTATTTTTAATATAAACAATTCTAAAGCGAACTTAATTATAAAATAACACAGTCGATTTAGCATTGCAGAAAAGTTTTATAATTTGAAAATGATTAAACCTTCTGAAATATTATATTTTTGGTTTCAAGAAAATAGCCAAGAGCAGTGGTTTGGAAAGACTAATGAATTTGATGAAGAAATTCGTCGACGGTACTTAGAGATAACTCATAAAGCCCGTAGGGGTGATTTAGACCACTGGGCTCAAAGTCCTAATTCTACTCTCGCTTTAATTATTTTAATCGATCAGTTCTCCCGTAATTTATTTAGAAATTCTCCTATGTCTTGGTCTGCTGATGCATATTGTTTGGATATAACCAAACAGGCTTTATATAAGTCTTATGATGACTTTCTTAATGACTACAAGCGCGCTTTTATGTATTTGCCTCTTATGCACAGTGAATCGTTGGAAGATCAAGATCAATGTGTCGAACTGGTAAAGAAGACCCTCGATAACGGCATTGACTTTAATAAAGATAATTATGATGCGGCTGTCAGACATCGTTATATTATTGCTAGATTTGGTCGTTTCCCTCATCGTAACGAAGTATTAGGAAGAAATAGTACTCTTGAAGAAATCGAGTTTTTAAAAGAACCAAATTCATCTTTTTAAATTTCTAATTGAACCCCCTAAAATATTGCCCAAAAAAAAGTAATTATGAACACTAACTCAAATAATCCAATTGAAATTGCCAAGCAGGTTCAACAAGAAAAAAAGGCCGACATTAAAAGAGAGCCTATAGATTGTGGTCATTTTAATATACGAATTGGCCGCAGTGGGAAATGGTATTACCTTGGATCGGAGATCCGAAGACCAGAAATTGTTAAATTGTTTGCATCAGTGTTGAAACGCGATGAAGAAGGTGATTATTGGTTAGAGACCCCTGTTCAAAAAGGCCGTATTGATGTTGAAGATGTTCCTTTTGTGGCAATTGGTCTAGACATATCTGGGAATGGTAAAAGCCAAAAACTTAACTTCAAAACAAATATCGGAGAAACTGTTACGGCGAGTTATGAGCACAATATTTGGATTGAAACAGAACAGATTTCTGGAAAACCTTCACCTTATATACATATACGAAACGGCCTTTATGCTTTGATGTCTCGTCCAGTGTATTACCAATTAGCAGATTTAGCAGTTTACAGAAGTAAGGATAATATCCTAGGTGTATGGAGTTCAGGCGTATTCTTTGAGTTGGCGGAAGCTGAAGAAGAGGTTAATAATTAGTCGAATGAAGTTAACCAGAGAACAATTAATTAGTAGGTTTTCCAAGACCTCAAAAGAAAACCGAGTTCTAAGTGGTCTTGACGGATCGAGAGGAAGGACAAATGGGGATAATAGTTATGTGAATGACGACGCTTCTATCAAAGGAAGTACTTATTTTGCTAATAATAAGGAAATGTCCACAGAAACCTTAGTGCCTGCTGCAGTACTAGTGCCCCTTGTGGAAAGAGAAAATGGATATTCAGTTTTATTGACTCGTAGATCAATGAGCCTTTCTAAGCATGCAGGACAGATAAGTTTCCCCGGTGGACGCATTGAGTCTTACGATTCCACTCCTACTATGGCAGCATTACGTGAGGTAGAAGAGGAAATAGGAGTTAAGCCTGATTATATTGATATAATTGGCGAAATGGATACGTATCAAGTTCGCACAGGCTTTGTGGTGTTTCCAATAGTTGGCTTTATAAGCAACGGATTTGAATTAAAAATTAATCCTAAAGAAGTTGAGGAAGTATTTGAGGTTCCATTATCGTTCATTCTTGATCCTAAAAATCATCATAGGCAAGGACGGGTGTTTTATGGAGCAATGAGCTATTTTTATGTGCTGCCCTACCAAAACCAATATATTTGGGGCGCAACAGCAGGTATGCTTGTTAATCTTTATCAGATTTTAGAGGGTCAGAACACTTTGGGCAAAATTATTAAAGACTAGAGTGGTGTGCAAATTATGGATTCTGTTGAGCAAATAAGTCCACAAGAATGGATGGTTGAACCATCAGCAATAAAGATTATGGAGATCCTTCAGTCAGGGGAGATAGAACAGAAATTTGCGCTATTTGTAGGTGGCTGTGTTAGGAACTCTCTGGCCAAAAAGCCAGTTAATGATTTAGATATAGCGACCTTGCATAAACCTGATGAAGTGATAAAGCTTCTTAAAGAAGCTGGCTTAAAGGTCTTTTTATCTGGTATAGAGCATGGAACGGTATCTACTATAATTGACAATAGGTCTTATGAAATCACCTCATTAAGAGTTGATGTGAAAACAGATGGAAGAAGAGCGAGGGTATCACACACTGAAGACTGGACAGAAGATGCGAAGAGACGGGATTTTACCATAAATGCAATCTTTGCAGATGCTTCTGGAGCAATCTACGATCCTGTTGGAGGGCTCAAGGACCTCAGAGACGGAAAAGTGCGTTTTATTGGTAGGGCTCAAAAAAGAATTGAGGAAGATGTTCTTAGATTACTGAGGTTTTTTAGGTTTCATAGCGAGTTTTCCTCACTGCCGCCTGACAGAGAGGCCCTAGAGGCTTGTAGGAAGATGGCAGGTTCATTGAGGTATCTATCTGCGGAAAGAGTGCGTGATGAGTTATTGAAGTTATTCATAGCGGACAGTGCTTCCCAAGCAATGCTTCTAATGTTCGACAATGGAATTTTAAATCAGATTCTTCCAGAAGCCATTGAAATCAAGAGGCTTTTTTCTATGGTAAATGTAGAAAAAATAGTGAATGATTGTGACCCTTTAAGGCGAATGGCATCCTGTATTGTTACTGATGGGCCTGGAGCTGAAGCTATATCAGAGCGTTTTCGCCTATCTAATTCCGATAAATTACGATTATCTAAAATTTTTAATCAGAAACCTAAGCTGAATATTAATACTAGCAAGAAAAAGGTCCTTGAGACTTTATATAGATGTGGGCCGTCTTTTTGTAAGGATGTGGTCTTATTAGAGTGGGCTCAATACAGTTCTCTTTTTTCAACTGACGAAAAGGAGGTTCAAGATCAATGGAAACAACTTTACAATTTAGTTGATGCTTGGGAGAGGCCTTCTCTGCCTGTTGCAGGAAGTGATTGTGTGGCACTTGGAATACCTGAAGGGCCGTTTTTGGGAAATGTGCTAAATCAATTAGAAAGCTGGTGGGTGTCTAGGGGCTTTAATGATGGCAGAGAAGCATGTTTAAAAAAATTAAATGATCTCGTTAATATTGAATAAAAAAAACTGATAACTATTGATCACCAACTTACAGTGGGAGGAAGGGACATAAATATTGCCTCTAAGTTCCCTCCTGTTTTAAGGCCAAATTGAGTTCCACGATCATGCAATAAATTGAACTCGACATATCTACCGCGTCGTTCTAGTTGGTAATCGCGTTGTTCTTTTGTCCATGGTTTATTCTTACGCTCAGATACTATTAGGCTGTATGATTTAAGAAATGTTTTTCCTACTTCACGGGTAAACGCAAAATCGTGATCCCAATTTTGGGTATTCAATTCATCATAAAATATACCACCAACACCTCTCGGCTCGTTTCTGTGTGGTAAAAAGAAATAATCATCGCACCATTTCTTGAATTTTGGATAATACTCTTCATTATATTTATCACAGGCATTTTTAAGTGCTAAGTGAAAAGATTTTGTATCGAATTGATCCGGATAATATGGAGTAAGGTCAGCTCCGCCGCCGAACCAGCTTTCTGAAGTTATAATATGACGAGTATTCATATGGGCAGCGGGAACAAGTGGAGATAAAGGATGAGCCACAACAGATATACCGGCGGCCCAAAAATATTTATTTTTGTTCGCTCCTTTTATCTTTTCCTTGAGCTCGTCAGAAAATATTCCTTTGACTACTGATATATTCACTCCCACCTTTTCGAATACACGTCCTCTCATGAGAGATATGATGCCTCCCCCTCCATCTCCGGCCTGATCAGGGCGATTCCACTCTGTCCTCTCAAATCGTCCTGCTGGTTTTTCAGAGAAAGGGCCAACATGCTCGTTCTCCAATGTTTCAAAAGAAATACAAATTTGGTCTCTTAAAGACTCAAACCATTTCGTTACATCCAATTTTTTTTGTTCGCTAACAGACTCATTTGAGCTTTTAGACATTTAGTTAAATTCCGGTAATTGGTTTGTTTGCTTTAATGCATCGCCTAGTACAATTGCTGCTGCTATAGCAACATTTAGGGATCGCATGTGCTCTTGCATGGGTATTTTTAAACTGGCGTCAACAAAGTCATGAATCTCGGAAGGCACGCCGCTCGTTTCTCTTCCTAGTAGTAAAGTATCGTCAGGGTTAAACTTAAAATTAATGTAGCTAATTTTCGCTCTGGTTGTGAGTAAAATGATACGTTTATTTTCTTGGCGCTGCTCAGAGTAAGATTTCCATGATTTATGCCTTGTCAGGTCAGCATGGTTTAAGTAATCCATTCCTGCTCTTTTCATTAGTTTATTATTAATAATAAACCCAGCCGGTTCGATTAAGTCTACAGGAACCCCCAGGCAGGCGGCCATGCGCAGGATGGTGCCTGTATTTTGTGGAATGTCCGGTTCAAATAAGGCAAGTCGCATTTTTCCCCTGACTATAGTTAATACGAAATAAATAACTATGCTTCTGACTAGACTTGGCAAATCATGGTATATTTGTGTATATGCTTAAAGCGCCCCTCAGCCAGTAAGCTGAGTTTTGTTTGTAATTTAATTTATCTTATGCTTGCTTCCGTATAGCTCCCATTGCGGCACGGTGTCACATTGTTTTATAGCCGCACATGCGATTTACAAATATGATGAACTTTTAAAGCCCAGGCAATTTGGCTGTAATTATTAGAAAGAGAAATCTTCCATGACAGACCAAGATAGTGAGCCAGTAGGCAAGCAAGGAAACCGAAGGGATTTTCTGTACATTGGTACTGGCGTGTTTGCTGGAGTAGGAGCTGCATTATCGCTTTGGCCATTTATAGATTCGATGAATCCCTCTGCAGATGTTTTAGCCCTTTCATCGACCGAAGTAGATTTGTCTCCGATTGAGCCCGGACAGGCCATCACTGTAATTTGGCGAGGAAAGCCTGTTTTTGTACGAAGAAGAACCGAGCAAGAAATTAAACTAGCCTCGGAAACACCCTCTGATTTACCTCATCCTGAATCAGATGAAAGTCGAGTTTTAAGACCAGAATGGTTGGTAGTAGTTGGGGTTTGTACTCATTTGGGCTGTGTTCCACTTGGACAGGGCTCTACAGAGGCCCGTGGAGAATGGAATGGTTGGTTCTGTCCTTGTCACGGTTCTCATTACGATACTTCTGGCAGAATTCGTAAGGGACCTGCTCCTGAAAATTTAGCGGTTCCTGAGTATAAGTTTTTGGATGACAATACAATTAAAATTGGTTGAGGCATAAGTTCAGATGAGTGCAAACAAAAGCAATAAGTCATCAACTGGTAGGGGATTGGTTAACTGGATAGATAGTCGTTTGCCAGTCTTTTCTTATATGCAGAAGGAATATGGAGAATATCCGGCCCCTAAAAACTTCAATTATTGGTGGAACTTTGGAGCCATTCTGACTTTTATGCTAGTATTAATGATATTCACGGGCATTTTTCTTTCTATGCAGTATACCCCTCATGTAGATTTCGCATTCGATTCAGTTGAACGAATAATGCGTGATGTTAACTATGGATGGTTGCTGAGATATCTTCATGCAAATGGTGCCACTTTTTTCTTTATTGCTGTTTATATCCACATATTCCGTGGTCTTTATTACGGATCTTATAAGAACCCACGTGAGTTGCTCTGGATTTTCGGTGTTCTCATACTTGTGCTGATGATGGCCACGGCTTTTATGGGCTATGTTTTACCATGGGGACAAATGAGTTTCTGGGGAGCGACTGTTATAACTAACCTTTTTTCTGCAATCCCTTTAGTTGGTGATTCAATAGTTACATGGTTGTGGGGAGGCTTTGCAGTGGAGAACCCAACACTAAATCGGTTCTTTTCATTACATTTTTTACTTCCCTTTGTTATTTTAGGTGTAGTTGTTTTACATGTCATAACTCTGCATGTATCTGGGTCCAATAATCCATTAGGTATTGACCCTAAAGGGCCTCAGGATACCCTACCATTCCATCCCTATTATACGGCAAAAGATAGTTTTGGCCTTGCGCTTTGGGTGACAATTTTTGCTGCATTTGTTTTTTTTGCACCAAATTTTTTTGGTGAACCAGAGAATTATATTAAAGCAGATCCTCTCCAGACGCCTGCTCAGATAGTACCTGAGTGGTATTTTCTTCCTTATTTCGCCATTCTTAGATCAATAGATTTCGACATTTGGTTTATAGACGCGAAGTTAGGTGGCGTTATTGCTATGTTTGGATCAATAATTCTTTTATTTTTGGTCCCCTGGCTTGACCGATCCAAAGTAAGAAGCGCTCGGTTCCGTCCGATCTATAAATGGTTTTTTTGGATTCTTCTTCTCGATTGTTTACTGCTTGGTTTTGTTGGCGGTCATCCACCCAGTGACCATGTGTTTAAGGGCATAGAATGGCTGCTTTTTATTGACTTGGGTCATATTGGAACAGCTTGGTACTTTTTCCACTTTTTAATTCTTTTACCTTTATTAGGAACTGTAGAAAAAACAAAGCCTTTACCTACTAGTATTACTGAATCTGTCCTTAACGGGGATACTTCTTCGAGTGCTTCGGCTAAGTCAGGAGGAAGTATGTAATGAAAAAAATTAACGGCTTATTAAATTTTTTAGCTATAGTTTCCATAACTTTTATAATGACGGTCGTTTTATCTGACTCTGCTAATTCCGCTGGGAAATATAAACATCCCGAATCCCAAGAATGGGGTTTTAATGGGCTGTTTGGTAAGTTTGATAAGAGTTCTATCCGACGTGGCCTACAGGTTTACCTTGAGGTTTGTTCATCGTGTCACGGCCTGGATCAAGTCGCATATAGAAATTTGAAGGATATAGGTCTTAATATTGAAGAAATTAAGGAAATTGCCGAGCAATTTGAGGTAATGGACGGACCAGATAATGAAGGCGAAATGTTTGCTCGAGAAGCTAGGCCTTCAGATAAATTTGTTGCCCCATTTGCAAATGAAAAAGCGGCTAGAGTTTCCAATAATGGTGCCATGCCTCCTGACTTATCTCTCATTACTAAGTCTCGACATGGAGGAGCAGATTATATCTACGCGCTTCTTACCGGTTATAAGGATGAGGCTCCTGATGGCGTTGAAATGGGAGAGGGAATGAACTTTAATCCTTACTTTGTAGGTCAGCAAATAGCTATGTCGCAGCCTCTCTATGAAGATTCTGTTGAATACCCAGACGGGACAAAAGCGACAGTTTCTCAGATGTCTTGGGATCTAGTTAATTTTCTCCATTGGACAGCTGAACCTGAGATGGAACAGAGAAGGAGTTTAGGTTGGAAAGTAGTACTTTTTTTACTTGTTCTAACCGGGCTACTATACGCTGTGAAACGTCAGGTTTGGTCTAAAGAGCATTAGTAAAAATTGCTATTTTTCAGTCTGTTTATAGGACGTTTTTATGTAATCAGACGTAATTTAGGAGGAAATAATGTCGCGTGAGACAATAGTTACATGTGCAGTCACTGGGGGCCATATGAATTTTCATAAACATCCCAACTTTCCTATTACCCCGAAACAAATTGCCGATGCATGTATAGAAGCACGTCAGGCAGGCGCCGCAATTGCACACATCCATGTACGTGATCCTAATACAGGGGAGCGTTCGGCCGACCCAGCCCATTTTCGAGAAGTTGTTCAACGTATTCGTGACTCTGGTAGTGATATTTTAATAAACCTTACTACGGGGGAGGGAGGCCGTTATATCCCTAGTGATACCGACCCAAGAATTGGCGGTGAGGGAACCACTTTGAGTTCTCCTGAAGTTAGAGTGAGACATGTTCTTGAGTTACGACCAGATATTTGTACCCTTGATATGGGAACCATGAATTTTGGTGAGCATGTATTTATGAATACCCCTGGCCATTTGAGAAAAATGGCAACGTTAATTAAAGATGCAGGAGTGAAGCCCGAGCTTGAAGTATTTGAAGCTGGTCATATTCGCCTAGCGAACGAGTTTATTAAGGAGGGCTTGGTAGAGTCTCCTGCACTTTTCCAACTATGTTTGGGTATTGCTTACGGTGCTCCCGCAACACCCAAGATGGTGCAAGCCATGCATGATATGCTTCCTAAGAATTCCAATTGGGCTGCCTTTGGAATTAGTAGATGGGAGTTTCCAATAGTAGCGGAGGTGGTTAACTCTGGAGGACATGTCCGTGTTGGGTTGGAAGATAATCTTTATTTAGGTAAAGGTGAGTTTGGCACTAATGGTCAATTAGTTGAAAAAGCTGTTAGAATAATGAACGAACTCGATGCTGAACCAGTTGAACCTGTTAGGGCAGCTGAGATGCTAGAGCTTCTTCCTCGTAAGCAATAAAACTGCTACTTATTTTTCCAGAAGGCGGGTTTTTATTTTCTGAAGTATTTTTTACTATTGAAAATATTTAGAGTTTAGTTGTTACTCTTTTTGCCCTCATATACTTTATTTATTTTGTGAAAACACCATCTATTATGATTTGAAGGAAAATTTTGATCATAATACTATTGTTTTGGTGAATTAGATCTACGTGTTAGGTTGTATTAACTAAGCTTCTATCTATTGTATAATGAAAAATCCAGGAGCTAAGAATCTTACTAATATACTATTTTCTTTAAGTTGGTTTTTTTGTAAATAGCCTAAATAGGTGGTGTTATCGTGGTAAAACCTAGTCAAATAACGGGGATAGATCATGCACTTGTTGGTGTAGCTGATCTAGAATCAGCACGCTTATCATATCAAAAGCTTGGCTTCACACTTACACCTCGCGGAAGGCATATTGGTTGGGGAACTGGCAATCATACTATAATGTTTGAAAATGATTATGTTGAAATGATCGCCGTGATTGACAGGGAACAAAACACTCATAATTTGGAAGATTTTTTACAAAATGGTGACGGATTGTTTAAGGTTGTTCTCGCTACAAGTGATGCGAATGCCACGTCAACATGGCTAAAGGAAAAGAGTGCAAATGCACTTGATGCGCAGGATTTACAGCGGCTTATTATGGTTAACGAAAAGAAAGAGTTACTTAGCTTTCGATATGTGCACTTGCCTGCTGAACTAACACCTGGGTTAGAGACATTTGCTAGCCAACATTTAACTCCAGAAAAAGTTCGACAGCCAGCATGGTTATCTCATCCAAATGGAGCACGTGGTATATCTGAAGTTACCGTTGTTATGCAAAACCTTGCCGGTGTAGCGGATGCTTACGCTCGGATATTTGGATCTAGATCTATTTCTGGAGATGAACGTAAAGGAAGCATAACAGTTGATACAGGAAATGATGAACTTTGGTTTGTAACTCCAAAGACTTTTCCGGAGCGACACTATGATAAAAAATTTGACGAAAGTCTACCTTTGCCAAGGCTGGCTGCTTTGACTTTGACGGTTGCAAACACCCAGGCTACTGCTCTTTATTTATCGGGGCAACAGGTGGCTTTCGAGCGGGACAGTAGCGACGCAGTAATAGTTCCCTCTGAAGAGGCTTGCGGAGTTTTTCTAGTGTTTGCCAAAGAAGATTAAGGATTACAAAGGGATCACTTCTGTCATAACTTAATTCACGTTTCCTTTAAAATAAATTATGAGCTGCAAATTCAAGAGTACGTTTCATGGCTGTTTTAGCAGATTCTTCATGATAGGAACCACGTCTTGAACAACTGAACCCATGCCCAGCACCATCATAAATAAAACTTTCTTGATCTGGATGCTCACTTTCAACTTCTTTTACGCCTTCAAGAGGTATGCCTTGGTCTTCTGCCCCCCAGTGGAACATTACAGGACAACTAGGAGACTCGCTACTTCTATTGGCGTTTATATCACCTCCATAGTAGCAAATCGCAGCCTGGACAGGACAGCGAGAAGCTGCGAACCAGGCAACAGAGCCCCCCATACAAAAACCAACTATTCCTACATTTCCAGCTGTTTTCACGTGCTCTATCGCGGAGTTAACGTCCTTTATAACGTCGTCCCAATTAAGGTTATTTTTTAACTCTATTCCTTTGGTCATACCTTCTTCATCAAAGCCCAAGACAACATTCGATTCTGAACGATCGAATAATGCAGGCGCTATTGCGTGATAACCTTGTTTAGAAAAGTTATCAACTGTTTCACGAATATCTTCATTCACTCCAAATATTTCCTGAATTATTACCATTCCAGCCTTAGGTTCCCCATCAGGCATGGCCGAATAAGCTTCAAGCGTGTGCCCATCAGCAGTTGTTAAAGATAAGTCGTATCCCATGTTTTTCTCCCTACTATTTTTGTACGGGAAAAGCCTTTGATTAATTTTAAGTTTGAGGTCAATTTCCGTAAAATTTTTATCCAAATTACCAAATATTTAAGTAAATTTTAATTCGCAGTGTTTCAAACGTTGAAACGAAACAATACTACATCACCATCTCGTATGACATAATCTTTTCCTTCAAGGCGCATTTTACCGTTTTCACGTGCTTTCTGTTCACCTCCGTTGGAAATATAGTCATTATAGCTTATGGTCTCGGCGCTGATGAACCCCTTTTTGAAATCACTATGTATTGTTCCTGCTGCGTCTGGTGCCAGAGTTCCTCTAGGTATCGTCCAGGCTCTTGACTCCTTCGGGCCAGCCGTAAGAAATGTAATAAGATCCAATAATTTATAGCCCATTTGAATCACACGCGACAAACCGGTCTCTGATAAACCTAGGCCGTGCAAAAACTCTAATTGATCTTGGTTGTTAAGTTGGGCGACCTCGGCTTCAATTGCTGCAGAAACAATGACACTTTTAGCGTCTTTTTCATTCGCCATGATAGATAGTTTTTCAGAAAAAAAGTTACCTGTCGAGGCTGATTCTTCATCCACATTACATATAAATAAAACAGGCTTAGAGGATAAAAGTTTTAAATTACTAAAATCCTTTTTCAATTCTGTAGGTATTAGTAACTTTCGTAGAGGTTCGCCTTTACTCAGTGTTTCTTGGGCTAAAGATAAAACTTCAAGCTGGTTTTTCAATGAATTATCAATATTCTGGGATCTTTTTTTTAAGTTTTCTATTCTTTTTTCTACACTTTCTAGATCAGATATCATTAGCTCAGTTTCTATAATTTCGGCATCACGAATTGCATCAACATGACCTTCAACATGTGTAATATCCTCGTCTTCAAAACATCTTACAACATGACATATCGCGTCCACTTCTCGAATTTGACCAAGAAATTGATTTCCCAAACCCTCTCCACAACTTGCACCTTTTACCAGACCAGCGATGTCAACAAACTCGATATAAGTCGGAACGATTTCTTCTGATTTAGCCAGAGAGGCTAGAGTATTTAGGCGTTCATCAGGAACAGCTACTCTTCCAGTATTAGGTTCAATAGTACAAAAAGGATAATTTGCAGCCTGGGCTTGAATAGTAGCTGTTAATGCATTGAATAATGTTGATTTTCCCACGTTAGGCAGGCCGACTATACCACAATTAAAACCCATATTATTTTTTTGCCTTTTTGGATAACGCTTTAATAAAGGCACTCATCAAAGATGTTTTTTGTTGTGATTTTGCCTTAATTTTAATCTGATCTGCGGAGTTTTGAGCCTCATTTTTGTCGGACTTTCTTGTATCCGATCCCGAGACCTGGCTCATAAAGTCTCTCTCATTACCACAAATTAGAGACGGGAGTGATTGGGTTAGAGAGTTAAGTTTCTCTTCCACCCATTTTTTTTCATCTGCTGAAAAATTGCCGAGAACGTGGCTATTAACTTTATCTTTGGTTCCAGGGTGGCCGATTCCTATACGAACCCGTATAAACTCAGACGATCCTAAGTGATTGTGAATTGAACGAAGTCCATTATGTCCTGCGTGACCACCCCCACGCTTAAGCTTAATTTTTCCCGCAATTAAATCAATTTCATCATGGAAAATTATAATTTTTTCAGATGGAACTTTGTAGAAATTTGCTGCTTGATACACAGCCTTTCCTGATTCATTCATGAATGTAGAAGGTTTAAGTAACAAAATCTTATTGCCACCAATGATAGTCTCATACGTTTCGGCTAGAAAGCGTGATCTAGGTGACGATAAACCATGTTTTTGAACTATGTTTTCAATTGCCATAAAGCCAATATTATGACGATTATTCTCGTGTTTTTTTCCAGGGTTTCCCAGCCCCACAATTAGGTGCATTTTAACAAGCCCCGATAAGATAACTAGGCTTCGTCTCCACTATCTTCCTCGGTTTTCTCGTCTTCTGTTTCTCCATCTTCTGCACCTTCTTCTAGCCCTTCTTCGCCTTCAAGCTCGTCTAACTCTTCTTCTACAACTTCTTCCACAATAGTTGGTGCGGCTATAGTGGCTATAGTGAAATCACGATCATCAATTGTTGGTTGGACATCTTCAGGTAGATTTACATCTGAAATATGAATGCTATCTCCTACTTCTTTGCCAGTTAGATCAATTAAAATTGATCCAGGGATTGCTCCTGCAAGGCATCTAACTTCCACTGAGTGGCGAACCACATTAAGAACTCCTCCACCTTTTAGTCCCGGACTTTCTTCTTCGTTCTCAAATAGAACTGCAATATCAACATTAAGTTGAGTGGATTCTGTTACGCGTAGAAAGTCAGCATGCATAGGAGAATCGGTAACAGGATGAAGTTGAAGGTCACGGCATAAGACTCTTTCTTTTTTACCACCACATTCAATATCATATAGCGTTGCAAAAAAACCTGGTTTACTAATTTCAGCATTCAGTTCCACTGGTTTAATTGTTATGGGCAGTGGGTCTTTATTAGCACCATATATAATTGCAGGGATGCCGCCATCATTCCGTGTGGCACGTGCTGCTCCAGTTCCAACATTAGAACGCTCTTCCGCGTTAAATGTGTTTGTTTCAGTCATTTCAAGTTCTCCGTTACCGGTAGAAATAAATCGGATTGAACCGATAGATCAATTTGTTTGTTTTTTTGGGAAAATTTCCCGAATACAATATTATCTACATTTTGGTATCAAAAAAAATCAATTATTTTAATCGAATAAACTAGATACCGAAGCCTCCTGGCTTATTCTTTTTATTGCTTCACCAAGTAGCGGAGCAACGGTTAATTGTCGAATATTTTTTGTTAAACGCACTGATTCTGTTGCTTGTATAGAGTCTGTCATAACGAGCTTCTCTAAAGGTGCCTTCATTACCCTACTTACTGCACCTCCTGAGAGGACACCATGTGTTACATAGGCATCCACGGATTTTGCTCCATCATGCATCAGAGCCTCTGCCGCGTTGCATAAAGTTCCAGCGCTATCACAAATGTCATCCACCATAATACAATAACGGTTTTTTACGTCCCCTATAATATGCATAACCTCAGATACACCAGCCTGCTCTCTTCGCTTATCGATGATCGCGAGATCTGCGTCAAGTCTTTTAGCTAAAGCCCTTGCACGAACTACACCACCTACGTCAGGAGAAACCACCACTAGCTCAGAACCGTTATAATTGATGCTAATGTCTTCAGAGAAGAGTGGGCCAGCGAACAGGTTATCAACGGGAATATCAAAGAATCCCTGGATTTGGCCAGCGTGTAGGTCAAAAGTAAGAACTCGATCAGCTCCTGCATTAGTGATTAAATTTGCAACAAGTTTTGCAGATATAGGTGTTCTAGGCCCTGTCTTACGATCTTGCCTGGCATATCCAAAATATGGAATAACTGCCGTAACCCTTCTGGCTGAACCTCTTCGCAATGCATCAAGAGTAACTAATAATTCCATTAAGTTATCGTTAGCTGGATAAGAAGTGGACTGAATAACAAATACGTCTTCTCCACGAACATTTTCCAAAATTTCAACGAAAACTTCCATATCAGAAAATCGTCGTATTGAGGCTTTGGTCAAATCTACACCTAGGTATTGCGAGATCGCTTCTGCCAAAGGTCGATTGCTATTGCACGCCAGCACTTTCATCATTTTTCTCCGAAGTGATGGACGCACTTAGATCCATTAATAATAATCATCAGTTTAGCCAGAAAATATATTTAAACGATATACTCATTTTCGAGGACAGTTAGGTGGAAGTTATCAAGACGTTCCTAAAGTGTAAACTAGGTAGAAACTAGATTTTATTGATGTTGTCAATCTACTATAGCCTTCTAACGATAAAATATTTAGAGAACACAGCTAAGTAACGCAGCTATAATACATATTAAAATTAAGTTTAGAAGATATGGCATATTGATTAAGAGATTTGGTTAAGTGCTATCACTGATATATTACGACCATAATCAGATTCATTTTTATGACGCGCTTTCCGATAGCTGAAAAAGTCGTTATCATTATAACTATCTATGTTAAGGGCATTAATCTTTGTGATGCCGGCTTCTTTTAATCGGCTTACTGCATAGCCTTTTAGGTCAAAGTGAAAATGACCACTTCTACCTGGAATAAAAAATTTACGATTGATTGAATTTTGCTTTTCAAATTTTTCTAAGAAAATGGTATCTACTTCGTAGGATTCTTGGCTAATACAAGGACCAATTGCTGCAATAATATTTTCTTTTTTAGCCTTTAAATTTATCATCGATTCTACTGTAGACCCAATTATTCCTTTATGTGCTCCCCTCCAACCTGAGTGGCTGGCACCTATAACTCTTTTAATAGGGTCAGCTAATAAAATTGGTGCGCAGTCAGCGGTTAAGATTCCCAGTGCTATTTCACTTGTTGCTGTTACCAGGGCATCAGCTTTAATGAAATCTGAGCTATCACTGTCTCTTTCGATGGTTAAAACCAAATCAGAATGTATTTGATAAACAGTCCTCAGAGATGTAATTGGAAGCCCTAGACAAAGCATAGCTCTGCGACGATTTTCAATAACATGCTCAGTGTCATCGCTGGATCCTAATCCACAATTGAGAGAATGGTAGACTCCCTTACTAACCCCACCAATTCTAGAAAAAAAACCGTGGCGTATTCCTTTCAACTTAGACAGTGATTCATCTTTTCTTATCATGTGGTTTCACTTAAATCGTTACTTAAAAATCCTGGGAAAGGATAAGAGGACTTTCGCCCTAGAACCATAGCCTTAAATAAAGAGCCCATTTGGTCTTCATTTATTAGTCTTTGTTTGGCACGTTTTATTGATTCTTTAGTTTCTTTTGAGGCTGAAACTGAGAGTTTGTCTGCTCTAGTTTCTATTCCGAGTCTCCTTAAAAAACTGCCTTGAGATATAGGTCCCCAGCAGGATATTCCATTAATCTTAGCAATGGAAGAAAGAGCTTTAAAATCAACATGTGCGGTAAGGTCAGAGCATCCAGGCTCATTTAAAACGTCAACATATTTATGTCTTTGAATAGCTTGGAGAGTGCTATTAGTATTAGGCTCATAATACCCATAATCTACAATTAGTGCCGCTCCATTGTAATAATTTATATGTTTGGAAATTTTAGTAATAACTTCTCTCGACTGAGGTGAGAATTCAAAAATTGATCCGTTAAGCCATTCTGAATTAATAACAAATTGTCCATCTACGTCTGATAAAGAAGAGGGCTCTTCAATGAAAGTGAACTTAGGCTCTGATTGATATTTTTTTTCGGCAAGATCAACTTTTCTTCGGTACCATTTTTTATTTCTAAAAAAAAATTGTTCTATAGGCAGAGCATCAAAAAACTCATTAGCAATAAATATAGTTGGTTTTTGGGGTATGTCGCTAAGCTTTTTATGCCAAGTTATTTTAAAGTCTGATAAAAGCTTTTCTTGTGTTTTTTTTAATTGAGGGTTTATTTCAACAAAATGCAATTCCATGGTTTTTAGAAACTCAGGGAGTTTTTTTAAAGCTCGAAGAGCGTCTACTATCAATGTTCCTCGGCCAGGCCCTAACTCCATTAAAATAAAAGATTTGGGTTTCCCAATCTTAAGCCAAGTAGTGGCGCACCAAATACCTATAAGCTCACCGAACATCTGACTAATTTCTGGGGCAGTGATAAAATCTCCCGAGCGGCCAATCGGATTACTTTTGGTATAATAACCATGCTCGGGATGATTCAGAGCCTCTGACATAAACTCGTGGACACTTATTGCTCCACCATTTATGATTCTTCGAGCTAATATTTGGCTTAGGCTATTTGTGTTTAATTTCATTAAGATAATATGTTTAAAATATTTTACATTTTGTTACTAATGTTTTTTGCGTTTTGAATCGAGAATAAAAAATGATCTGTAGGTTAGATAGAGTCCTAGCAAGAGTAATGGAACAGATAACCATTGTCCCATGGTGGTTTGAAATATAAAAAAGCCAAGTTGAATATCTGGTTCTCTGTATTGTTCTACTATAATTCGGGCTAAACCATAGCCGCTGAGAAAAACACCAGTAACTAAGCCTGTCTTATAACGAATGTTAGTAAAACTAATTAAAATCAAAAGGATAAAATATAAAATAAAACCTTCTAGAACTGCCTCATAAAGCTGACTGGGATGACGAGGTTGCTCACCTCCAGCTGGGAATACGATGGCCCACGGCACCTCACTTACTCTTCCATAAAGCTCGCCATTTATAAAGTTTGCTAATCGACCAAAAAAAATACCTATGGGGGCTGCGCATGCGAGCAGATCACTTAAGCCAAGTAGTTTAACTTTATGCTGTCGTGAAAAAACCCAAACTGCAATAATTACCCCAATAATGCCACCGTGAAATGACATTCCACCTTCCCATAAATAGAAAACCTTAATCGGATGTTCAATGTAATATGAACCTTGATAAAATATTACATAACCGAGGCGACCTCCGCAGATTACAGCAACAATAACCCAGCTAAAAAACTTACTAAGTTGATTTTGAGTTAGAACCGGTGGAGGTCTTTTTATAAGTTGATTGATATACCAGTAGCCGGCGAGTAACCCAAAAATATAGGCGAGGCTATACCAACGAATAGCGATTGATCCTAAGGTAATTGCAACGGGGTCTATATTAGGAAATGACATTTTCCCTCGTGGCTTTAAACAAATATACTATGAGTTTACTTTATAGAGTGTTCATCTGTAAGGGTCGTTTGTAGCAAGAAAGTTTTCAATATACGCATTTACACCGTCTTCGAGACTTGTAAAGTTTTTTGTGTAACCCGCATCTCTTAAATTCTTAATATCTGCTTGAGTAAAGTACTGGTAGTGTTTTTTAACATTGGGCGGCATGTGGAAGTATTCTATATTTGTGTTTGTTTTTTGCCCATCTGATATAGCTTTAGCTACGTCTTCGAATGTGCGTGCCTGACCAGTCCCAACATTAAAAATTCCTGAAGTATTAATATTTTCATAAAGCCATATCATAACATTGATACAGTCATCGATATAAATGAAGTCACGCATCTGACCTCCATCTGGATACTTAGGGTCGTATGATTTGAAAAGCTTTGCCTCTCCAGTCTCTTTTATTTGTTTCCAAAATTGAGGTATTACACTCTGCTGGTTTTTTTTATGAAATTCGTTAGGGCCATAGACATTAAAAAAGCGAAGACCTGCCCATTGTAGGGGCATAAAATTTTTAACTTCTGAATAATATGCGACTTTTTGATCAAACAAGAGCTTTGACCAACCATATGGATTTAAAGGGTAAAGTTTTTCCATATATGGCAATGAAACTTTATCTTCAAATCCTGCGTTACCATTCCCATAAACAGCTGCTGATGAGGCATAAATTAGTCGTAAATTATGATTAGTGCATATTTTCCAGAGATTTTGGCTAAAACAATAATTATTTGAAACTATTTGTTCTGTGTTTCTCTCAGTAGTCGAGGAAATAGCTCCTAAGTGAAATATGATTTCTACTTTCGAGATATGATCGGATAGCCATTGCAGAAGATTATCTGGTGATATCACCTCTTTTCTTTTTCTTTTTTTTATATTTTGCCACTTGTCAGAACTATCAATGTAATCGCAGACAATGATATCTTCGTTAGTTTCCTCTTCAAGGGCGGCAACAAGATTAGATCCTATAAATCCAGCGCCTCCAGTTACTACAATCATCGAAATCCTATTTTTGATTTATTCGTTTTATAATCTTATCAATATGTATATAAAAAACTATATGCTGAAAACTTGCGGGTCTCATCTTTGCTATCATATGGTTAATCAACTAAGGAGTTATAATATGCAAATACGGAATAGATTATTAGACGATATAGCAAAAATGGCCAATAGTGCAGCTGGCTTAGCAAGTGGAATGAGAGAAGAAATAGAAGCTTTAGTTAATTCAAGAGTTGAAAAAATTCTGGATCGTTTGAATCTCGTTAGCCGTGAAGAGTTTGACGTAGTAAAAGCCATGCTTTCTAAATCACGCACAGAACAGGAAAAAATCGAAGAACGTCTTCGCAAATTAGAATCCAAAAAAAAATGATTGTAGCAATAGGCGATAAGCCCTGTTGATTAGAATAGTGATCTTATCATTCCTCCGTCAGCCCTGAGGGAGGAGCCATTAATTGCTGAAGAAATAGGAGAAGAGAGGAATGTGACAACTTTGGCAATTTCTTCAGGTTCTGCCCATCTTTGTATAAGAGAAGTATTACCTTCCCCTTCTTCAAAATATGACCTACTCATAGCCTCTGGAGTTTTTCCTTCTATGCGAGCCAAATCTTCGATGAATTCACTGACACCCTCTGTCCAGGTTGGAGCAACTTGCACGGAATTAATTGTTATTTCTGTTCCACGAGTTAATTCTGATAAACTTCGTGCTATTGAAACTAGAGCAGTTTTTGTCATTGCATAATGTGCCATAGAAGGATTTGGTTTGGAGCTTTGATCAGAGCCTATAAAAATTATTCTTCCCCACCCCTGCTTTAGCATTGATGGTAAAAATGCTCTAGAGAGTCTCACTGCACTCATTACATTTAACTCAAATATATGACACCAATCACTATCTTCAATATCGAAAAAGTCTTTTACAGTAAAACTACCTACATTGTTGATAAGAACATCTATCTGGCCTTCAGATTGTGCAAAAGAAATAAGGTCATTAACGCCTGTATGGTTTGACAAATCAGCGCCAATTCCAGTTATTTTAGGTGAATCTGTTTTGTTTGTAATTTTCATTTCATCTATGGTTTTTTTAACTTTGCTTTGAGATCGACTGTTGATTATAACATCCGCTCCTTCAGCTAATAGAGAATTAGCAATTGCACGTCCTATTCCTAAAGTAGAGCCTGTTACTAACGCGCGTTTATTTTTTAGTTTTAGGTTCATACATAACTCCAAAATATTTTTGCTAATTACTCATGTACAAAATATGCCGTTAAATCACGTAATCTTTATCGCTTGGCTAACATATCAAGTAAACGTGAACATGTTGTAATTGAGATTACAATTTTTCTCAGAAAAATAAAGCCACTTTCCCACAATCTTAAAGGTTGCGGCGCAATATGACTTCATGACACCTTACACTGGGTGGTAGGTTTTGCTTGGCTGGTAACAATATATAGTAATACTAGACCTACTTATTCGAGTATATTTTTTTATTAATCTATTTGGGTTGTTCAGCTTGGAGGTTAATAGATGGCAGTCGTAAGTAGCGGACATATCACTCAGAAGGCACATCCTTTAGACCTTGTTGAGGAAGCTATAGCAACGAGGGAATGGGCATTGGATAGGCCTAAGCGTGATGAACTGCTAGTAGAGGTCACCGGTAGATGGTGTCATTATCAAGTATTCTTTCATTGGTCCAATGATATAGGGGCCTTACAAATTTCTTGTGTTCTTGATTTACGCTCTCCTGAACAAAGTAAATCATTAATTTATGAATTATTAGCCTTAGTTAACGATAGACTGGGAATCGGGCATTTTCATATCGATTCTATAGAGGGTCTTCCAGCTTATAGGCATACTTTACTGCTGAGAGGTGGTACTTTATCTGCAGAACAAGTTGAAGACCTTCTTGATATAGCGTTACATGAGACTGATCGATTCTATCCTGCATTCCAGTATGTCATCTGGGGAGGGCAGACTCCTATAAATGCTATTGCAACGGTAGCTTTTGAAACAGTTGGAGAAGCCTGATATTAAACCCATTATAATCATAGAGTAATAAAATGACATATCGCGAAAGTATTTTGCTTATTGGTTTTGGCAGGATGGGTAGTGCTCTCTTGCACGGATGGATAAAAGAAGGCATGACGCCAGACTCTATTTCGGTAATAGATCCATTTTTAGAATCTGAAATGCCTGAAGGTGTAAATCATAGAAAAGATATCTGTGAGCTTACCCTTACTAGTAATCCAACAGTTGTAGTATTTGCTGTAAAACCTCAGTCCCTTGATGAAGTAGTACCCCTGTACAAGCAATATGACGAGACTAATACCGCATTTTTGTCAATTGCAGCTGGTAAGCCAATTAGTTATTTTGAGAAAATATTAAAACAAGGCGCTATAATAAGAGGGATGCCAAATACGCCGGCTTCTATTGGTCAGGGAATAACAGTTCTTTGTTCCAATAACCGGATTTCTTCTGATCAAAAAATCCTATGCACCAAATTGATGAAATCCGTTGGAGAAGTTGAATGGATTGATAATGAAAAGTTAATGGACGCCGTTACTGGTTTATCAGGAAGTGGTCCAGCATACGTCTTTCATATGGTTGAGGCTATGGCAGAAGCTGGAGTAGAGGCAGGACTATCAGCGGAGCTAGCAATGAGTCTGGCCCGTTCCACTGTTGCAGGTAGTGGTGCTTTGTTAAAAGAAAATAATGTTCCAGTTAGCATATTAAGAGAAAATGTTACTAGTCCAGGCGGAACTACAGCTGCTGCACTTGAAGTGTTAATGGGAACTAGGGGGCTAACTCAACTTATGTGTGAAACAGTTATTCGAGCGACTGAGCGCTCAAAGAAATTAGCATAATAATTTGTGAATTAATTAGGTTATTAGATGACGGTTTCTTTTGAAGATTTTCTGAAAATTGATATCAGAGTAGGTACTATTGTAGAGGTTAAAAAATTTCCTGAAGCTAACAAACCCGCATTAAAAATCTGGGTTGATTTTGGTGAGGATCTAGGAATTCTAAAAACTTCAGCGCAGGTGACTAAATATTATTCGAGTGAAAATCTTTTAGGTCGTCAGATCGCTGCAGTAATAAACTTTCCCTCTAAGCAAATTGGAAAATTTATGTCTGAGATATTGATTTTGGGTTTCCCCGATCTAGAAGGAGAGGTGGTTCTTTTAAGTCCAGATCATAACGTTCCAAACGGAGGGCGTTTATTTTAAAAGATAAAACATCTAATTCAAATAGTTAGATAGGAACGGTGACTTTTGCTCGTAAACCCCCTAGTGGAGATTCAGAGAGTATTATGTCTCCGCCATGTGTTCTTACTATATCACGAGCAATAGAAAGCCCTAGTCCTGTGCCTCCAGTATCAACATTACGTGATTGATCAAGACGAAAAAATGGTTTGAAAACCTCTTCACGCATTTCTACTGGAATTCCTGGTCCATCGTCATCAAAAATAAGTTCAATAACACTTCCATTTAACTTCAAGACAATCTCTATTTGCTCTCCATAATTTGCTGCGTTATCAATTAGATTTGTAATGGCTCGTTTAAAAGCGTTTCTGGCTATTAAAAGCTCAACGGAATCGTTTATTTGCAAAGAAATTTGGATACTGTTTCTTCGTGCCTCATGGATGATCTCTTGTAAAAGTGCTTTCGCTTCTATCGGATTAACTTCTTCACTACCCTCACCTCTCGCAAAATTCAAATAACCCTCAATCATAGTCTCCATGGCTTCTACATCCGAAGTCAGTTCATCAATTTCATTACTTTTGTCGAGCATAGCTAATTGAAGTTTCATTCTTGTCAAGGGAGTTCGAAGATCATGACTAACTCCAGCTAACATTTCGGTGCGTTGTTGCATTTGACGCTGAATCCGATCACGCATGGACATGAAGGCTGATGCCGCCTGACGTACTTCAGTAGCACCGGAAGGGCTGAAATTAGGAGTGTCGCGACCTCTCCCAAAATTCTCTGCTGCTGATGCCAGGCGGCGTAAAGGACTAACCTGGTTTCGCATGAATATAGTTGCCACTCCAAAAAGAATTAGCGATGTTCCTATCATCCACATAATAAATATTTTTGTTGTAGAACTTATAAGCCTCTCGTCATTAGCAGAGACATGAAGAACTCCTTTAGATGCCTGTACAGATATTATTACCCTTTGGCGTTCGCTCGAGGTGTTAATGATATAAGGCCTTTTAACTATTTGTTCCAGAGATCTGCCAAGGGTTCTTTCAAGATTTCCAATAGGATTTTTTGTTATATTAGGGAGAATACTATCACTCTCAAATTTAACTATTAAATCGAGATTTTGATTTGCCATATCAATTATGGAATCCTGATGTAGACTAGGCTTGGTGTTTCTCAGAATTTCGAGCAGCATAGCTACATCGCCGGCCAATGCGTTAGCTCTGTGCCTGCTGACGTTTGCCCAGTGACGATCGTAAAATACAATTCCGCTGACCACCTGCAAAACAACCAAAGGGACTATGATTATCAGCAGGGATCGACCTAATAAACCGCTCGGAAGAGCTCGCTTGATAGCAAGCCTAATCGATCTAGTTGGTTTTAGAATTGTTTCTAGTCGGGCCACAAAACATAACCCCTTCCGCGAATCGTTTGTAAGTATCTTGGGACTTTAGGGTCCGGCTCTATTTTTCTTCGTAATCGGGTTACTTGTACATCTACAGCCCTTATGCTTCCACCAAGTCTACTTTGTTGTTGCAGAGCTTCTCTACTAATTGGATTTCCTGGATTTGTTAGTAGGACTTGAAGAAGACGAGCCTCGGCGTTGGTCAATCTTACAGGGCCATTTGGCCCCATAAGTTGTTGGCGAACTGAATCATATACATGCTCGCCTAACACAATTTCTTCTTTCTCAGGACGGGGCGAAACTCTGCGCAATATTGAACGAATACGAGCCAATAATTCTCTGGGCTCGAACGGTTTAGAAAGGTAGTCGTCAGCACCTATTTCTAGGCCGTTAATTTTATCTTCAGACTCACCCATTGCCGTAAGCAAAAGTATTGGCATATCACTAATTTCTCTCAATCTACTAGTGAGTTGTAGGCCAGATTCGCCTGGCATCATTACATCTAAAACAACCAAGTCAAATTCGAAAAATTCTAAAACTTGACGTGCTTGAGTGGCATCAGAAGATGTGGTTACTCGAAAGCCGTTTTCTCTGAGAAATTTTCTTAGTAAACCGCGTAATCTTGTGTCGTCGTCAACTACTAAGATATGAGGTGTATCATCCATCTAATTATGACAATGCCTAACTCTAATTATTATGAAGAGAGGTTAATATTGCAGCAATATGACGAAATTCGCTAGAGCTTTAATTTCTTCTATGGCTTAATCCAGTTCGAGGTCTAACTCTTGCACGATCATGAGGGTTTATAATTCCTCTTAAAACTCTTCGGAAACCTTCTATCGCTTCTGTGTCAGTTTCATTGTACGCTCTATTAAATCTAGCCATTTGTGTAGAGGTAAGCTCCTTTTCTAGTTGCTGACCTTTTTCAGTTAATGTCATAAGTTTTCTGCGTCGATCTGAGGGATCAGCGCGTTGGTTAATGAAATTCTCTTTTACTAAAATTGTTAATACTCGTGCGAGACTCTGTTTAGTGATTTGTAATATAAGGAGTAGTTCTGTGACCGTTATATTAGGATTCCTTCCTACAAAATAAATAACCCTATGATGGGCTCGTCCAAAACCCCATTTTGCAAGTATTTTGTCTGGCTCAGAAGTAAAATCTCTATAGGCATAAAAAAGCAATTCGATTCCTTGTCGAAGTTCTTCCTCATCTAATGAATAATTGTTAAGATTTGTTTTAAGGTCAGCCATGTTGACTTAATAAACCTAGAATGTTACCTCGTGCAAGTGAAAAAGATAATAATATGTCTGATATTAACTTCTTATTGAATGAATATGTTAAAAGGTTAAGCTATGCATGAAGTGCCTTACGATGATAGGGATGGCGTAATCTGGTTTAACGGAAAAACCGTGCCCTGGCGTGAAGCAAAACTTCATGTTTTGAATCATGCCCTACATTATGGCTCTGGTGTTTTTGAAGGCATGAGAGCTTATAATGGAAATATATTTGAGTTAACTGCCCATAATGAGCGGCTGCTAAAATCTGCGGAGATGCTAGGCTTTGAGGTTCCTTATACAACAGAGGAATTAGATCAGGCTTGTCGAGAAACGTTTGAAACGACAGGGGCTACAGAAGCCTATATAAGACCTATCGCTTGGAGAGGTCCTGAGCAAATGGGAGTGTCTGCACAGGCATGTGTGATTAACGTTGCTATAGCAGCTTGGCAGTGGCCAGCTTATTTTACTCCTGAAGCACGTATGAAAGGAATTGCACTTGACTGGGCTCCATATCGACGTCCAGACCCAGCTACAGCCCCTGTTCATGCAAAAGCCGCTGGTCTCTATATGATTTGTACTTTGTCAAAACACTCTGCAGAATCTAATGGTTATTCGGATGCTTTAATGCTTGATTGGCGAGGACAGCTTGCGGAAACAACTGGAGCAAATATTTTTTTGGTTATAGATGGAAAGATTAATACACCTACTCCAGATTGTTTTCTTGATGGGATTACCAGACGTTCAGTTATAAAACTAGCTAAGAATAGGGGTTATGATATTGTTGAAAGAGCTATCATGCCAGAAGAGCTTAGTGATGCTACAGAAATGTTTGTCACTGGAACTGCTGCTGAGGTGACACCAATATCGGATATAGCAGGTGAATTTACTTTTGATGTTGGTAATATTACAAAAACATTAATGACCGATTATGATGATCTCGTGAATGGACGTGATATTTCTGCCGCAGCAGAATAACTAATTTTTGATTTTTCTTTTCATTTTAAGTCACAGTATGCTTAATAAATTAAATAAACGGGAGTCAAGAGGGCCTTATTTCCAGCGCTCCGCTGCCTTATCATCACTTTCTCTTTTATCTACCCAATCATTACCTGAATGAGTTTCTTCTAATTTCCAAAATGGGGCTTCAGTTTTCAGCCAATCCATAAGAAAATTACAGGCGTCAAATGCGTCTTGGCGATGTGAAGAAGCACATGCAACAAAAACAATTTTTTCTCCTAGTTCTAATTGACCATATCTATGAATTATAAGACTCGACTTTATATTCCATCGTGATTTTGCTTCTGTTTCAATTTCAAGAAGTTTTTTTTCTGTCATAGCTGGATAATGTTCTAAAGTCATGGATTTTAGTACCGAAGTAGGAACTTCGCTGTTATCTTGATCTCTTACAAGGCCCACGAAGGTTGAAATTGCTCCAATAGCACTATCACCGTTAGTTAGGGACTCTATTTCTTCGCTGATATTAAAATCTTCTTTTTGTACTTTAATCATATTTTTGATTCTAACTTACTAACCGCCTGTTACAGGTGGAAAAAAAGCCACCTCATCTTCGTCATCTAGACTATGATCGAAGCTAACATACTCTAAGTTAACTGCTGCACGGATTATCTCAGGCTTGGCAAATGCGTCTGCATAGCCGGAACCTCTTGTAATAAGCCAATTAATCAAATCTTCAACTGTTTCTATTTCATTTGGCAATACAAACTCTTCCGTATCCGTTCCTATCCTTTGTCTAAGCCAAGCGAAGTAAAGTATTTTCATAAGCCTACTTCCGAGAAAGGTAGATAATCTACCAAGGTTCTCTCCTCAAAATGTGTTACGTCTTCTGATAACTCAACAAACCCTTCAGACTCTACAAGAGAAGTCAAGATTCCTGCCCCTTCACGGGGAAACTTATTAGCTACTAAATTACCATCACCATCATTAGAAAGGCTAACCCTTAAATACTCTCTTCTTCCAGGCTTTTTATGATGTTCAAATCCTATTAAAACTTTAAAAGTTCTGGGCTCAACTAATCTGGCACCTGATAATCTTAATAACGCTGGCCTTGCTACACGTAAAAAAGTAACCATCATTGCCGCCGGGTTACCGGGAAGTCCAATAAAAGTCGTATTTTTAACTTGTCCGAGAGCCACAGGTCTTCCAGGTTTTATGGCTACTTTCCAAAAGTAAATTTCTCCTAAAGTTGAAATTACTTCATAAATATGATCCTCTTCGCCAACAGACATTCCTGCCGTTGTCATTATTACGTCGTGACTTTTTGATGCTTTTTCAATTATTTTTCTGATTAATATTTTGTTATCAGGCGCAATTCCGAGGTCGGTAACATTACAACCTAGGGACTTTAAAAGAGCAAACAAACTATATCGGTTAGAATCAAAGATGCCTCCGTAAGGTAATTCGCTTCCAGGATCATAGACTTCATCGCCGGTCGAAAGAATTGCGACTTTTAATTTTTTGTAAACACCTATTGAGGTTAAGCCAGTTGAGGCAGCTAGTCCTATCTCTTGTGCTCTCAGCAGGGCTCCCATCTCCAATATATTATTCCCTTTAGTTACATCCTCACCACGTAACCTGCGATTTGCCCCTTTTTTTATTCCAGGGGGGACAATCACTATTTCCATTTTACTTATAAACTCTGTTTTACAATCTTCCTGCATGAATATAGTGTCTGGCCCACCGTTTTTACCTTTTGGCATTGGCGCCCCAGTGAAAATCTTTATTGCTTGACCGCGCTCCAAAAGTTCAAGATATGGATGCCCGGCCGCAGATTTTCCAACTATTTTCAGTTGAGTTTCAGATGTAGATGAAAGGTCGTCGAAATACACAGCGAAACCATCAACTGCGGAATTATTATGAGGAGGAACATCTACTTGAGAAATAATATTTTCTGCAAGAATACGGCCAGACGCATCCCTTAAATTAGTTATCTCTTTGTCGACAACGGTATTTAGTCGATTAAATAAAATTTTATTTACAGAATATGTGGTGATTAATTCGCCATCATTAATAAAACAGTTGTCTTTAAGTTGGGCCATATTCCTAACTCAAATCTTTGGCTAATTGGTTTTTATGACTAGATAACCCGCAGAATGAAAGTATAAAATTTGTGATAGACATTACATCATTTAAATCAAGAATTTTCGTGTCTAATTTAGTGGCATCTAATATTTTTTTATCAGTTGCAATTGCTATCACTGAATTTTGTTCAAGAGCAATTAATGGATGTCCAAGGTCGGGACGATGAACCTCAATTTTTTTATGATCAAAATTTTTGTATCCCTCCACTAAAACAATATCGACTGGTGACATGCGGGTTAATAAATGTTCAAGATCTGGTTCAGTCTCAGTTCTCAACTCATGCATAAGTGCCCATCGATTTGATGAAGCCACCAGAACCTCGGAGGCACCTGCTTTCCTATGAAGAAACGAATCCTTACCCTTTTGATCAACATCAAAGTTGTGGTGGGCATGTTTAATTGTAGAAACTGTGTAGCCAAGACTGGTTATACAGACGACGAGTTCTACTAAAAGTGTTGTCTTTCCACTGCCGCTCCAGCCAGTTAGGCCTATAACATTCATTTAGTTATTTCCTGAACTTATTTTTGAAGCTAATTTGTTTAGTAGCATAGAGACAATAGCTATATCCAGTTGAAATAGTTATCACCACCGACAACCAAAGGCCTATAAGAGAAAAAAGCAGAAATGTATCGCTGAAAAGTGGACTTATAATAAGGGCTGCTGAGGTCACTAGCTGTATTGCTGTTTTTAGTTTAGCCAATTTAGTTGGAATCATATTTATACTAAATTTAGCAAGGTATTCACGTAGTGCTGAAACTAGAACCTCTCTGCAAACGATTAAGATGAAAGCTATAACGTGTAAATCAGTGATAGTTCCATTCTCAACTAAGGCGAAATAAACGCCAACTATCAAAAGCTTGTCCGCAATAGGATCAATTAAACGACCAAAGTCGCTTTCTTGGTCTAGCTTGCGAGCTAACCATCCATCTAAAAAATCTGTGATGGCAGATACTAAAAATAAACCAAATGCCCACCAAAGAAGGATGTTTTTCTCTTCATTAATTAACAGCATTACTATAACGGGAACTAGCAGAACGCGAAGTAGGGTCAATATATTTGGTATTGTCATCAATTTATTTAACTATTTGCATTAAAATAATAATAAATATTTTTAGCCATAGACTTGCTGATACCGCTAACTCCCTCTAAATCTGCTAATCCAGCTCGTGTGACAGCCCGTGCTGAACCAAAATGTAATAATAGGGCTTTTTTTCGTTTTGCTCCGATTCCTACGACATCATCAAGTGGATTTTTATAAATCGACTTAGATCTTTTTGCTCTATGTGTGCTTATAGCGAATCTATGAGCTTCATCTCTAAGCCGTTGAAAATAATATAATAGCCCGTCATTTTGAGGCAACTGAAATGGCTCTTTTTCGGGAAGGAAAAACTGCTCCTTCCCCGAATTTCTCTCGGGTCCTTTGGCTATACCTACAACTTTTATGTCTTTAATTCCTAAACTTTTTAAAACATTATTCGCTGTATTTAGTTGGGTTCGGCCGCCGTCGATTAATATCAAGCTAGGCCAATCCGTATAACTGTTTTTACCCTTTTCTTTTAAGGCCCTTGAAAAACGCCTAGTAAGCATCTCGTTCATCATGCCCAAATCGTCTCCAGCAGTGTATCCGTCAATTTTATTATTTCTGTCATCTTTCATGTTAAATTTTCGATAAGCACCTTTAACAAAGCCGTTAGGACCTGCTACAATCATGGCGCCAACAGCATATTGTCCGCTCACATGTGAGTTGTCGTATACCTCAATTCTTTTAATTGGTGTCTCTAACTTGAATAAATGAGCAGCTTTTTTGAGGAGCTCTTCATTAGTGATTTTTTCTGCTAATCGCCTTTCCAGAGCATCTCGAGCATTATCTATAGCATGTTGCAAGACTTTTTTTCGAGTGCCCCGCTTGGGAATAACTATCTGGACTTTATAATTTTCCTTTACCGAAAGTGCTGCCGACAAAACAGCGCTTTCCGGTAGCTGTTGACTTACGAGAATGAGACGAGGCGGGGTTTTATCTGCGTAAAATTGACCAATAAAAGCAGTGAGAACTTCAGAAGTAGCTAATGATTTATCGTGGCGAGGAAAGTAGGCTCGATTACCATAGTTGCGTCCCATCCTAAAAAAAAATACCTGAATACAGGTTTGACCATTTATTTGGTGAGCAGCTATAACGTCCGCCTCCGGGAGGTTAAGGTTTTCAACGTTTATGTCCTGGTGAGCTTGTATTTGTGTTAGGGCTCGTATTCTATCTCTCGCTTGTCCAGCTGCTTCATATTCAAGATTCTGACTGGCTTTATGCATCTCATTTGCTATTTTCTCTTGTACAGATCTGGATTTTCCACCAAGAAATTCCCGAGCCTGTTGGGTTAGTTTCTTATAATCTTCTAAAGAAATTAAACCAACACAGGGAGCGCTACATCTTTTGAGCTGATATTTAAGGCATGGTCTGGTGCGACCTGTAAATACAGAATCTGAACAACTACGTAGCAGAAATGCACGCTCTAAAGCATTAAGAGTACTATTTACGGCTCCTGGCGATGCAAAAGGACCAAAATATTCGCCGCGGTTGGAGCGTGTCCCTCGATATTTAGTAATACCCATCCACTCTTCAGGATTTTCTCCTTTCTTAGCTGGGTTCTTCGGAGATTGAGCATTCTTTGAGGGGTTCGTTTTTTTTGAATCCCCGGTTAATAAAAGTTTTCTATTAAGATGATTTGTAAGCAGTATGTACGGAAAGCTCTTATCGTCTCTAAGCAGGACATTGAAGTAGGGTGCAAAGCGTTTTATCAGGTTGGACTCAAGTAAAAGTGCTTCTGCTTCAGTATGGGTGGTTACGATTTCGAGTGAATCGGTTTGGGCTACCATTCTTTGAAGGCGCAAAGGAAGTCGATCCAGCTGAGTATAGCTATTAACCCTTCTTTTCAAGTTTCTTGCTTTACCAACGTAAAGGACATCGCCAGAGCTATTACACATTCGATACACGCCTGCACTTGTTGGCAATGTTTGTATAGCTTTTTTAATGACTTCTATTCCTGAATTAGGCTGATTCACGACATTATTATCCGTACCTGTTCAGTAATTCTCTATTTTTAATTAAATAAATATATTCTTAAAACTCGAAAATTGTAATGAAAAGTAAATTATATAGAGAAAAATTAAAAAACTACCTTCAAATCGACTAATCTTTTTTTCCGTTATCATCAAAGGTAGCAGTAATACAGTTATAGTTATCAGTACCCATAGATCAAAGTTAATCAATTCTGTAGGCATTTTTAAAGGAGTAATTATACTAACTGCTCCGATAATTCCTAAAATATTAAATAAATTACTTCCCAATATATTTCCTAGCGCTATATGGCTCTGTCTTCTTAGGCTAGCTACAAAAACTATGGCTAATTCAGGGAGGCTAGTGCCAATGGCTATTAGCGTTAGGCCTATCATTGATTGTGAAACCTGCAAAACTTCTGCAACTCCTATTCCGCCGCTAATAGTAAGTTTGGCACCTATTATGATACCTACGATTCCAACAAATATGTAAAGTGAAGCTACCCATTTTTTTTCTGGTACTCTCTCAACATCATCAGATGTAACTTTCGTATTAATTTTACTTTTGCTGTGAGCTTTTTCGGCTCGGTAAGTTATAGTTAAATATGCAGCTAATACTAGGAGAAATAGAATCCCTTCTAATTGATTAAATATTCCGAACCTTCCTACGGTAAAAAATAGTCCAGTAGCTGCAATAACCATTATAGTTTCGCGGGTAATTATCTGATGGCTTACATTGATAGGGCAAATTACTGCAGCTATTCCGAGAATCAAAAGCACATTAACAATATTACTTCCTATAATATTACCGAGTGCCATATCTTTTGCCCCGGAGAGTGATGCCTCCAGAGTTGTAACGAGTTCAGGTGCCGAAGTTCCTATAGCAACGATCGTTAGTCCAATTATAAGAGGAGATATATTACTGGCACGAGCGATTGCCACTGAGCCTCTCACCAAATAGTCAGCGGCAAATAGTAATAGAGCAAGCCCAAAAGTTGCTTCGATAAAGACCAGGTGGTTGATAAATGTCTCCTAGTGTCAGTATTCAAAAGTGATTTCTAAATCACTTTACCAGAAACTTCTAGGAACTATTTAATCGCTTAATATAGAGATATTTTCAAGAAATTTATTTTAGACTAATTATTACAGCTTTGAGTTGGAAAATTGTAGTTTATAAAAATAGTCAATTAGAGTTAATTTTATTTGATTATTAAAAACAATTTAGTTCTACATGGTATAAGTATTAATGGACATTCAGAACTGGTATTTAATAAAAGTACATATCAATCGAAAGGGTTAAATATGGCTAAGGCAACATTTGGTGCTGGATGTTTTTGGCACCCTCAACATGTTTTTGATCAATTAACTGGGGTCTCTATGACCTTAGTCGGTTACATGGGGGGTACAAAATCTGATCCTAGTTATGAAGAGGTCTGTTCGGGATCTACTGGACATGTTGAGGTGGTTCAGCTTGAATACGATCCTAATAAAATCAGCTATGAAAGCTTACTTGATGTGCTTTGGAAAATACATGATCCTACACAACTTAATCGACAAGGGCCTGATTTCGGAACTCAATACCGTTCGGTAATATTTTTTCATGATAGCGAGCAGGAACAGATTGCAAGGTCGTCTATCAAAAGATTGGTGGATGCAGAAAAATTCAACAATGACATAGTCACTGCTATAGAACCGGCAGCTACATTTTGGGAAGGTGAAGATTATCACCAAAAATATTTTGCGCGTATGAACCGTTCTTGATTAGAAATAACGATTTAAATTTCCGAAAAAAACTTATTTTAAATTTTAAGTCGGCAACTTAGAAGTTCCCATCAAGTATTTATCAACTGAACGAGCACACTGACGACCTTCCCGAATCGCCCAAACCACCAATGATTGACCACGACGCATATCTCCAGCAGAAAAAATCCCATCAATTGATGTTTGATAATCTGAGGTGTTAGCTAAAATATTTCCTCTTTGGTCAATTCCAATTTCTACTTGCTCTAAAATGCCGTCTGTAATTGGTCCGGTGAATCCCATGGCAAGGAGAACAAGATCTGCCTTAAGATGAAAAGTGCTCTTACTTATCTCATTCATATTAAATTGCCCTGTTGACTTATCTTTTGTCCATTCCACCCTTACACATTCTAGAGATTCAACTTTCCCGTTTGATCCCACAGCTTGCTTTGTAAGGACAGACCAATCTCGTTCACAGCCTTCTTCTTGAGATGAAGAAGTTCGAAGTTTTAATGGCCAGTTGGGCCAGGTAAGAGACTTTTCTTCTTGTAATGGAGGTTTTGGCATTATCTCTAATTGTGTAATTGATGTGGCCCCATGGCGTATCGATGTGCCAATACAGTCTGAGCCTGTATCTCCTCCACCTATCACAATTACATGTTTATCTTTTGCTGATATTGTGCCTAGGGGGGCAGCAATTTCTTCTTTATCTCCTGCTCCTCGTTTATTTTGTTGTACCAAAAAATCCATAGCAAAGTGTATGCCATTTAAATTTCTTCCTGGCACATCAAGGTCTCTAGGCATTTCTGCACCGCCGGTTAACACTAACGCATCAAAGTCGTTACGCAGTTCGGAGATTTCAAGATCTTTCCCAACATGGATATTTGTCTTAAAAACGACGCCTTCAGAAGCCATTTGTTCTACTCTTCGGTCAATAAGCCATTTTTCCATTTTAAAATCTGGTATTCCATAACGCATCAAACCACCGATCCGATCATTTTTCTCAAAAAGCACAACACTATGACCTGCTCGTGCAAGCTGCTGGGAGCACGCCATCCCAGCTGGACCAGAACCAATAATCGCAATTTTTTTGCCAGTAAGTGATTTAGCGGGCTGTGGTTCAATCCATCCTTCTTGCCATCCTCTATCTACTATTGCACATTCGATGGTTTTGATTGTAACTGGCGCATTGTCAATGTTTAATGTGCAAGCCTCCTCACAAGGAGCTGGACATATACGGCCCGTGAATTCTGGAAAATTATTAGTTGAATGTAGAGTGTTTAATGCAGTTTTCCACTGGCTTTTATAGACTAGGTCATTCCAATCAGGAATTAAGTTATTAACGGGACACCCAGTATGACAAAATGGAATGCCACAATCCATGCATCTGGCAGCTTGCTGTCCAAGTTGTGGTTCAGGGAGAGGCTCCACAAACTCTTTCCATGTTTTGGATCGAGTTTCGGTAGGCTCGTAGCCTCGATCTTGACGTTCATACTCCAAAAAGCCGGTATTTTTACCCATATATAACTTTCCTTGCGCTTTGGTTTATCATTGAGCTGCTACTACTTTAGAAGATTCATCTGCTTGTAACTCTAGGAGAGCTCGTCGGTAATCTTTAGGAACAACTTTAATAAACTTTCTTAAACTCGAATCCCAATTTTCGAGTAGATAGTTGGCCTTTTTGCTGCCAGTCAATAAACGGTGTCGCTCAACCAAAATTCTTAATCTTTCTTCGTCATATGATAGCATGTAGCCCATTCCGCTATTTTCTGAACTTATCGAGAGTTGTTGAGGGGCTTCAAGGTTTTTATTTTCTTCTATATTTGATGGTGTAATTGTCTCTAAGTCGACCATTGACATATTGCAATTGGTAGCAAAATTATTTTCTGGATCATAAATATAGGCTATTCCACCAGACATTCCTGCGGCAAAGTTTCGACCAGTTTCTCCGAGTACTACAACAACTCCTCCAGTCATATATTCGCAACCATGGTCACCAACGCCTTCAACTACTGTGATTGCTCCAGAATTTCTAACGGCAAAACGTTCGCCTGCAACTCCTTCAAAATGTGCTTCTCCAGCGATAGCTCCATAAAGAACGGTATTACCAATAATTATGTTTTCACCGGCTTCTCGATTACCATCATTAGGCTGACGTACTATTAATTTTCCGCCTGATAAGCCCTTTCCAACGTAATCATTCGCGTCTCCAATCAAATCAAGGGTAATTCCTCGAGCCAGAAACGCACCAAAGCTTCCACCGGCATTACCGTTAAATGTTATTGTTATAGTATTTTCAGCTAGTCCAGCGTGCCCATATCTCTTAGCAACCTCTCCGGATAAAGTAGCTCCGACTGTGCGATTAGTATTTTTAATTTTCTTCTTAAGACTTATCACGGTGCCTTTTTCAATTGCTTCTTTAGCTTCAGATATCAATTCATTATCAAGGGCAGCTTCAAGGTTATGATCTTGAGATTCACAGTTAAAAGTTGCTACATCTGGTCTTTTTTCCGGAACGTATAATAGCCTACTAAGGTCGACGCCCTCTGCTTTCCAGTGATCAATGCTACTTCGCATATCAAGCTTTTCGGCTTTTCCGATCATTTCATCAAAAGTACGGAAACCAAGTTTTGACATAAGCTCTCTCACTTCTTCGGCTACGTAGAAGAAGTAGTTTATGACGTGTTCAGGTGTACCAGTGAATCGTTTTCTTAAAATAGGGTCTTGGGTGGCAACACCAACCGGACAGGTGTTGAGATGGCATTTGCGCATCATTATGCATCCTGAGGCTATAAGTGGTGCAGTAGAAAAACCAAACTCATCCGCACCCAGCAGCGCTCCTACAACTACATCCCTACCTGTCCGAAGCCCTCCATCTACTTGCACAGCAATTCGACCTCTAAGGCCATTTAGAACAAGCGTTTGTTGAGTTTCAGAAAGTCCTATTTCCCAAGGTGATCCTGCATGTGTTAGAGACGTTAAGGGACTCGCACCCGTTCCTCCCTCAAATCCTGAAATCGTTACGTGATCTGCTCTGGCCTTACTAACGCCTGCCGCTACTGTACCCACTCCAACCTCTGATACTAGTTTCACAGAAATTCTAGCTTTGGGATTAACGTTTTTAAGATCATGGATAAGTTGAGCTAAATCTTCTATTGAATAGATATCATGATGTGGAGGGGGAGATATTAGGCCTACGCCAGGAGTAGAGTGTCTAACTGATGCAATATTTTTATTAACTTTATGTCCTGGTAGCTGTCCTCCTTCACCAGGTTTTGCTCCTTGAGCCATTTTAATTTGTATATCGTCAGCATTAACTAAATAGTCGGTTGTAACTCCGAAACGCCCTGATGCAACCTGTTTGATAGCTGAGCGCATTGAATCACCATTCGGTAGGGTAGAGAATCTATCTACTTCTTCACCTCCTTCACCAGTATTAGATTTTCCTCCAATTCTATTCATAGCAATCGCAAGAGTGGTATGGGCCTCTCTACTTATAGAGCCAAAGCTCATAGCTCCAGTGGCAAATCTTTTCACTATTTGCCCTGCATCTTCAACTTCTTCCAATGGTAGAGGATTATCAGAAAAACGGAAGTCCATTAGTCCTCGTATAGTCAATAGCCTTTTACTCTGATCATTTACGCTATTAGCAAACTCAATATATTTTTCTGGCAAGTTTCCCCTAACAGCATGTTGCAAATCGGCTACTGATTCCGGTGTCCAAGCGTGATCTTCTCCTCTAAGACGGTAGGCTAAATCTCCCCCAGCATCCAACATTCCATCATAGATTGGATTTCCGCCCCAGGCGTTGTTGTGTCTTTCGATTGCGTCGATAGCTATTTCATTTATGCCTGCTCCCTCTATCGTAGTAGGGGTACCGGTGAAATAGTCTTCTATAAAGTCAGTTGAGAGGCCAACAGCGTCAAAGATTTGCGCCCCACAATAAGATTGATATGTTGAAATACCCATCTTAGACATTACCTTGAGGATGCCTTTGTTAACGGCTTTGATATAATTTTTCTGAATTTCTTCATGGCTTTTCTGAAGATTTTCCCGCGACCTTATTTCTTCTAACGTATCAAACGCCAACCAAGGATTTATTGCTTCTGCTCCGTATCCCGCAAGCACGCAGAAATGATGGACTTCTCGCGCCTCTCCAGTTTCTACAACCAGCCCTGTAGAAGTACGTAGACCTTTCCGTATAAGATGGTGATGTATTGCGGCGGTAGCCAATAAGGCAGGAATTGCAATTCTTTCTGAGCTAACTGATCTATCTGATAAAACTAAAATATTGTGCCCTGAAATTACTGCGTCAACTGCTTCTCGTTGGATTCTATCAACTGCTGTTAATAGGCCGCTTTCTCCCTCTGAAACGGGCCAGGTCATGTCAATTGTTAATGTACGAAACGCGTCTCCAACCAATGCTGATATTGATCTAACTTTGGCTAGATCTGGATTAGTCAAAATGGGTTGACTTACTTCCAGTCTATAGTGTGTTCCTGCATGGTGGCCTAATAGGTTAGGCCGGGGGCCAATCATTGAAACTAAAGACATGACTAGCTCTTCTCTGATTGGGTCAATTGGCGGGTTAGTAACCTGAGCAAAGTTCTGTTTGAAGTAGTTGTATAATAACTTTGGCTTGTTTGATAAAACCGCAATTGGTGTATCAACTCCCATAGATCCAACAGGGTCTTCACCAAAACGTGCCATTGGCTCGAGAAACATCTGCAGGTCTTCTTGTGAGTAACCAAAAGATTGCTGAGATTTTAGCCTTTCGTTGGGCTTTGAATTCGTTCTTATGGCAGTATTGCTTGTTTTCTCTTCTATATTATTAAGGTCTTCAAGTTTGAATTGGGTGTTATTCAGCCAGTCCTGATAGGGATGTTCTGCGGCAAGTTTTTGTTTAATCTCACTATCATCTATAATTCTCCCCTCGGAAAAATCGATTAGGAGCATCTTGCCTGGTTGAAGGCGCCACTTTTTAACGATCTTTTCCTCATCAACTGGCAGTACACCTACTTCTGATGCCATGATCACATTATCGTCATCTGTAACCACGTATCTGGCTGGTCGTAAACCGTTCCTATCTAGTGTAGCTCCAATTTGCAGACCATCTGTAAAAGCTATTGCTGCGGGACCATCCCAAGGTTCCATTAGCGCAGCATAATATTCATAAAAAGCTTTTTGATCAGGATCCATAGAAGGATTACCCGTCCAAGCCTCTGGTATTAACATCATCATAGCATGTGATAGCGAGTAACCTCCAGCAACCAAAACTTCTAATGCGTTATCAATACAGGCTGTATCAGATTGACCATGAGGAATAAGTGGCCACATTTTATCTAGGTCTGGACCAAGATAATCACTCGAAAGTGAATGACGTCTGGCAGACATCCAATTCACATTACCCCGTACTGTATTTATCTCGCCGTTATGAGCAATCATTCTATATGGGTGAGCTAAAGGCCATGAAGGGAAAGTGTTGGTTGAAAACCTTTGGTGAACAAGCGCTAAAGCAGATTCAGTTAATGGATTTGATAAATCACGATAAAAAGTTCCCACCTGTCGAGCGAGCAAAAGACCTTTGTAAACTATTGTTCTTGAAGAAAATGAGGGAATGTATAAATCTGAAAGTAAGCCTTGTTCAGAGCGTGCACTGTTAAGGGTTTGCTTTCTAATGGTTAGTAATTTCCGTTCAAAGGTGTTTTGATCAGATATAGAGGGATCCCTTAAGATAATTGCTTGGTAGATTCCTGGCATGGTTTCTAAAACTCTTTTTCCGATTCCAGAAAGATCTGTTGGAACTGGACGCCAGGCTAATAAGGTTTGACCTTCTGCTTTTACAAATCTTTCTAAGTGCTCCATTGCAGCTTGTTTCTCAGGTTCACCTTGCGGTAAAAAACACATAGCAACAGCGTAATGCCCAATCTCGGGAAGCTGGTATCCATTAGTCTTTGTCCAGTCACGAAGTAGTGAATCAGGAATTTGAATCAAACAGCCGGCCCCATCACCCATTAGTGGGTCATCCCCAACAGCACCCCTGTGGTCTAAGTTAACAAGTATTTTTAGGCCATTCAGGATAATCTCATGCGATTTGGATCCCTTGATATTAGCTATAAAACCAACCCCACAAGAGTCATGTTCGTTAGCTTTATCATATAGGCCTTGAGAGGGCTGTTTTTCGTCGAAAGACATCATGTATAAAACTTCTCCCAACCATTTCCGACCGAGAGCAAATAATCTACCCCGGCAGATATTACAAATTTTTAAAGGCAAATCGTATGATAACGAATCTCCCAATTCGCTTTCAAAAAACGAAGTTCTTTGATTCTAGCCGTAAAGATGCCTAATTTCCAGTAGGTTGCGTCAATTAGCACATGCTATAGCCAATTAACATCAACTCATAGCAGATTATTGTATAAACCCAATATAGAAGCTGATTTCGACTTATTTTAATCACTTGATTCGATAAATTAAGACATTATTAACTTTTTACTTGATAATGATAATGATAATGATTCGCATTATCAATAAGTAAAGAATAAATTATTATTAAAAAAATGGATGCAGGCATGCAAACTACGACAGGGAATACTTTTGATCATAATTGTTTGACATTCGACGAATACGATGATTTTCATTTAGTTATAGGTGATCAAACAGCTCCAGAGATATTTTGGTCTTGGTCTGTACAACATTGGGCTAGAAGTACCTATCATAAAATTGATCCACAACCACTTATATCGCAGGCTTTTTATGACTTGGGCATCGTTTGTGAAGAACACAGTGATATCGATGTTGCTTTCGCATTCTGCTTAGATCTTATAGTGAGTTTTTCAACAAGTGGTCTAAGTATCGGCTGTCACGGCTGCAAGAAATACGGATTATTGGAATTAATTACATTAGGCTGTATTACTTTTCATCAAGAAGATCACGAAGTGATAGTGAAACAAATTCTATATAATTATATGTCTGACGTTCCGGCTGAGGCTTCGAGTCGATTATTAGGAAAAATTGCACGAGCATTTGCGAATAAAGGAATTATTTTTCCTATTCGATCTCATTATTTTGATCTCGTTGCTCGAAAATCTAGTGGCAGTGATCGGGTTTCGCAGTTTCACAAAACTATTAACTAGTGATAGAAATAAAATGATTAAAAGTAAATTACCTCAGGTCATATTTAAAACTCGTGTTAAAGAAGATCTAAATACAACTTCAGAAGCTGTCTGGAAAGATTTAGACACGGAACATTATTTTTCTAACACGAAAGCAATTTTGTTTTCCTTGCCAGGTGCATTTACGCCGATATGCTCGACTCTTCAGTTGCCTAGCTTTGAACAACAGTATTCAAATTTTCAATCTTTTGGAATTAATAGGATCTATTGTGTTTCTGTAAATGATTCATTTGTGATGAATTCGTGGTTCGAAAGTTTAAAAATAAAAAATATTTCCGCTATTCCTGATGGGTCTGGTGAATTCACAAGAAAAATGGGAATGTTAGTTAAGAAAGATAATCTAGGTTTTGGCATGAGATCATGGAGATACGCGGCTATAGTTGATAACTGCGTAGTACAAAAGTTATTTGTTGAGCCTGGGTTTTCAGATAATGCCGCTGATGATCCATATGAAGTCAGCTCCCCCCAAAGCATTCTGGATTATCTGGAAAAGTCTAAATTATGAATTTTGATTATTAAAAACAAACTATCTATGATCCAATTTTCTTTGCTTCTAAAGGTGGCTATCCTGATCTACTTTATAACCAAATTCATTCATCCATAATAGACTTGACCAAGTGTCCAAGGAAGGATCAAGTTCCATCCCAATAGCCCCTTTGTATCCTTTCTGTATGGCTCTTCTAACCAACCAAATTAGGTCCAGTTCCCCAACGCCTGGTTCATTTCGATCAGGTGGATTACCTATTTGGAAATAGCCAATTAATGGCCAAAACTCATCCATGATATCCGTTAAAGTCCCGGTTTCTTCATAACGCATGTGAAAAGTATCATAAACCAATCCGACATTCGTTTTTCCCAACGAGTTAACTATTTCCCTTGCTTCAGCCATCTTTTGCATTGGCCAGTTCTCTATTCTATGTGCACATACAGGTTCTAGTAAGAATTTACAGCGATGATTACCGGCATTAGTAGATATGTAGTCTATATTTTCAATATAAACGTCCAAACACTTCTGTTTTTCTTCACCTTGAGGAATAGGACCAGCACCAACGTTAATAGAGTAAAAGTCACAATGATGAATATATTCTAAAGCTAAATCAGCGGATCTTTTAAATTCTTCTTGCTTTCCTGGTTGTGCTCCTAATCCTCTGATAGTAACGAACGATCCATCTTTTTTTTCTGGGGGAACGACACAGTAGGTAAATTCAATGCCATATTCATCAAGTAAACATTTTAGTTCTTGCTTAGATATCTCATATGGGAAATGCCATTCAACAGCGTCTATACCAATTTTGGCAGCAGCAGCGAATCTCTCACGTATCGATAGCTCGAGAAAGAGATGGTAGAAGTTGGGCGCGAAACGTATGTTTGACATATCATTCATTACTTAGAATTCATTTCATCCATTAGCTGAAGTTCTTGATCTTCAAGCCTACGAATTTCGTCTCTAATTCGAGCTGCTTCTTCAAACTCAAGATCAGCTGCAGCTTCTCGCATTCGATTATCAAGATTAAATATATGAGTCTTTAGATTATCTCCCACGAGATGTAGAGTTTTAGATTCTCCTGTGCTTATAGTAACTCGATCACGCTCAAAAACACTATTCAAAATATCGGCCATGTTACTACGGATGGATTCTGGGGTGATATTTTTTAGACTGTTATACTCTTTTTGTTTTTCACGCCGTCGATTGGTTTCATCCATTGCATATTTTAGACTGCCGGTAATTTTGTCAGCATAGAGAATTACACGACCATCAATATTTCTTGCTGCTCGGCCTATTGTTTGAATCAAGGAAGTTTTCGACCTTAAGAATCCTTCCTTGTCTGCGTCGAGAATAGCAACAAGTGCACATTCAGGAATATCCAGTCCCTCTCGAAGTAAGTTAATACCAACTAAAACATCAAAAACTCCTAGCCTTAGATCCCTTAGTATTTCAATTCGTTCCAATGTTTCGATATCAGAGTGCATGTAGCGCACTCGGATTCCTTGTTCATGCATATATTCTGTCAAGTCTTCCGACATTCTCTTAGTTAACGTTGTCACTAGGACGCGCATTCCTTTTGCAGATACTGCACGACATTCATCTATTAGATCATCCACCTGTGTTTCTGCAGGTTTAATAATGCAAACAGGATCAATCAAGCCAGTTGGTCTGACGATTTGTTCGGTAAACACTCCACCACTTTGTTCTAATTCCCAGTCACTAGGAGTTGCGGAAAGATAGATTGTGTCGGGGCGCATTTCAAACCATTCTTCAAATTTAAGTGGGCGATTATCTATACACGAAGGAAGACGAAATCCAAACTCAGATAAAGTCGTCTTTCTAGAAAGGTCACCTCTAAACATTCCTCCAATCTGTGGAACTGTTATATGGGACTCATCCACAAATAAAATTGCATCATTAGGTAAATACTCAAATAAAGTCGGAGGAGGTTCACCTGGTTTGCGACCAGTCAAATGTCGAGAATAATTTTCAATGCCAGCACAAAATCCTGTT